>WNGA01002439.1_pt1 | contig 69186 bp, 81 predicted proteins | sample 5400061 | NCBI WGS metagenome assembly WNGA01 (sample SAMN13153366, study PRJNA577476) | soil metagenome | isolation source: 100 cm soil or saprolite under grassland replicate 2 | place: USA:California | collected 2016-06-15
CCGCTGGGACCGCAAGCACACGCTCCACAAGGAGACCCGCTGACCCCGGTGACCCCGGTGCCGCCGCCCGCTCCGGCGACGGCACCCGCGCTTCTCCGTGCTCCGCCCGCGAGCGGATCGGGTTACCCACGCGTAGGTGCTGGTCGTGGGGGCGGGTGTGCATGTCCCGTCCCGTCGCGATAGAAGGGCACGAGAAGGAGGCCGTGCGGCCTCCTTCTCGTGCGTCTTCCGGGTTGTGGATACTCGCTGGTAACCCTCTCACGTCGGAACGAGTCTGATGTCCACGTACGGTTCGGCATTGGGAGATCGGGATGAGATGGCTTCCCTCGTCCTCGACGCCCAGCGGGGGGATCGAGGGGCGTTCGACGAGCTGGTGCGGCGCACCTACGTCGACACGTACACGCTGGCGGTCCGGCTGACAGGGAACGAAGAGGACGCACGCGACGTGGTGCAGGAGGCCTACCTCCGAGCCTGGAAGGGCATCAAGCGCTTCCGCGGCGACGCGCAGTTCTCCACGTGGCTGTACCGGATCACCGCGAACACCGGGTACACGGCCGTGCAGAAGCGCCGCCGCCTCCGGACGGCCCCCCTCGACGACGTCGAAGAGCCCGCCGAGCCGCGCTTCGAGGCCCGTCCCGACGCGGTGGCCGAGTCCGCGGCCGGGCTCGCCGAGCTCGCAGACGCCGTCGACCGGCTGCCCTCGAAGCTGCGATCGATCGTGATCTTGAAGGACATGTACGGGCTGCCGCACGAGGCGATCGCCGAGGAGCTCGGGATCTCGGTCGCGGCGGCAAAGGTGCGGCTGCATCGGGGCCGCAAGAGGCTGCGCGACATGCTGTATGAAGACGGTGGGAGGAGCGCGCATGCGGTGTGAGGAGGTTGCGCTGCTGCTGCCGGGCACCGTCGACGGGCTCGAGCCCGCCGCGCTGCCGGTCCAGCGTCACATCGAGTCGTGCCTGCGCTGCCAGGCCGAGGTCGCGCGCTACCGCCGGATGCTGCGCGGCCTCCAGCTGCTGCGCACGCAGTACCTCGAGCCGGTCCCCGGCCTGCTGACGCAGACGCTCGCCGCGATCGGCGAGGCGTCGGAGCGCCGGGCCATCCGCTCGGTGCTCACCGGGCGCCGGGTCGCCTACGCCGGCGCGATCGCGGGCGCGCTCGCGGCAGCCGGTGCCACGACGGCCGCGGTGATCCTCGCCCGCGCCAAGCGTCGCGCCGCCGCCCTCGCGCACTGAGTCCGCCCGGGGATCTTCGCGACCCCGCTGCTAACCTGGCTTGCCTGGCCCCCCGTGCCGGAGGGCAGTAGCTCAACTGGCAGAGCACCGGTCTCCAAAACCGGCGGTTGGGGGTTCGAGTCCCTCCTGCCCTGCTGATCAGCCCTCGGAGGCTCCGCGTGAACCGACAGACCAAGCGTCTGATGCAGCGCCAAGGCGCCGATCGGCCGACCGCGCCCGAGCGTCGTGCCCGACCGCAGCCCATGCCGCAGCAGCAGCGCGAGCGCGTCGGTCCGCGGCAGTACCTGTCGGAGGTCAAGGGGGAGCTGCGCAAGGTCACCTGGCCGACGCGCCGTGAGGTGATCAACTCGACGATCGTCGTGCTGATCGCGGTCGTGTTCATGACCTCGCTGATCTTCGGGTTCGACTACGCCTCCTCGAAGTTCGTCCTCTTCTTGTTCGACTGATCCATGGCGCTCGACTTGACCGACGACGGCGACGAGGTGACACCTACCGACACCCCGACGTCGAACGGCGACGCGCCGGCGACCGACGCCCCCGCAGCCGAGACACCTGCTGACGGTGCCGAGACGGCTTCGGAAGCCGAGACGGCTTCGGAGGTCGCGGCGGCCATCCTCTCGACCGACGACGCCCCGGGCGGCGAGGCACCCGCGCTGGACGCGTCGGCGGAGCTCGTCGACGTGATCGAGATCGGCGCCGACCAAGAGGCGGGGGGCGCGCCCGAGGAGCCGGCGGAGCCGAGCCCCTACGACCGACCCGGCGACTGGTACGTCGTGCACACGTACGCGGGTTACGAGAACAAGGTGAAGCAGAACCTTGCGAACCGCATCCGGTCGATGCACGTCGAGGAGCGCATCTTCGAGGTCGTCATCCCGATGGAGGACGTCGTCGAGTTCAAGGGCGGACAACGGCGCATCGTGCAGAAGAAGGTCTTCCCCGGCTACCTCTACGTGCGCATGGACCTCGACGACGACTCCTGGTACGTCGTGCGCAACACGCCCGGCGTCACCGGCTTCGTCGGGCCGAGCGGGGCGCGGCCGACGCCGCTCGGGCGCAAGGAGGTCGAAGACGTGCTCGGGGTCGCAAAGTCGGAAGGCGGCGCGGCCGTCGAGAAGAAGGTGCGACCGCGGGTCGAATTCGAAGAGGGCGAGCAAGTCCGCGTCGTCACCGGCCCGTTCGCCGACTTCAACGGCGCGATCGCCGAGATCGACATCGACCGGTCGAAGCTCAAGGTGCTCGTGAACATCTTCGGGCGGGAGACCCCGGTCGAGCTCGAGTTCGGCCAGGTCGCGAAGTTGTGATTACGGCGAGCGGGGACGCAGCGAGCGGAGGCGTAGTGGTGTCGGAGATTGACGCGCGCGGACGGAGCGAGGCGGAGCCGAGCGACGGGAGCACGCGGAGCGAGCGCCCGCGGGCCGGGTATCCCGGCCCGCAGCGAGCGGAGCAATAGAGATGGCGAAGAAGAAGCTGGCCGCGAGGGTCAAGATCCAGATCCAGGCCGGGCAGGCCACGCCCGCGCCACCCGTCGGGACCGCGCTCGGCCCGCACGGGATCAACATCATGGACTTCTGCAAGGCCTACAACGCGGCGACCGAGAACCAGCGCGGCCTGGTGATCCCGGCCGAGATCTCGATCTTCGAGGATCGCTCGTTCACGTTCATCACGAAGACGCCGCCAACGCCGTTCCTGCTCCGCCAAGCCGCCGGGGTCGAGAAGGGCGCGCAGAACCCACGCACCGAGAAGGTGGGGCGGGTCACCAAGCAGCAGCTCCGTCAGATCGCGGAGACGAAGATGCCCGACCTCAACGCCCACGACATCGAGGCCGCCATGCAGCAGGTCGCCGGCACGGCGCGCTCGATGGGCATCGAGGTGGGCGAATGACGAAGCACGGCAAGAAGTACGACGACGCGACCAAGGACTACGACCGCGCGCGGCTGTACCCGCCGGCCGAGGCGCTCGAGCTCGTGAAGTCGAATGCCACGCGCAACTTCGACGAGACCGTGGAGGCCGCGTTCCGGCTCGGCGTCGACCCCCGCAAGGCCGACCAGATGATCCGCGGCACCGTGTCGCTGCCCAGCGGGTCCGGGAAGAGCGCCCGCGTCGCAGTATTCGCGGCGGGCGACAAGGCCAGGGAGGCAGAAGCTGCCGGTGCCGACGTCGTCGGTACCGACGACCTGATCCAGCGGATCGAGGGCGGCTTCCTCGACTTCGACGTGGCGATCGCGACGCCCGACCTCATGGGCCAGGTGGGCAAGCTCGGTCGCACGCTCGGCCCCCGGGGTCTCATGCCCAACCCGAAGACGGGCACCGTCACCAACGACGTCGGCAAGGCGGTCGGCGAGTTCAAGGCGGGCAAGGTCGAGTACCGGACCGACCGCCACGGCAACGTGCACGTGCCGATCGGCAAGGCGAGCTTCGAGCCTGCAGCACTGCTGGCGAACTACCACGCGGTGCTCGACGAGATCATGCGGTCCAAGCCCGCTGCCGCCAAGGGCAAGTACCTGAAGTCGGCTGCCGCGTCGTCGACGATGGGCCCGGGCGTGCGCATCGATCCCTCGTTCACCAAGCTCGAGGACTCGCAGGCCACCACCTGATCCGCCCGGTCCCGCCCCACGGCGCTTCGCTCGCGGTCTTCGCGCTGCAGTACCCTCGTGGGAAATCGACTGCGCGCCGCAGACCTCCGGTCTCCCGCTCGGGAGGTAATGGGGTAACCCGCCGGACGAGGCGACTCCCGTACGAGGGGCGTCTCGCGACCTGCGGGGCGCCCTGCATTCGTTGTCGGGAGTCAGGTCCATATGGCGCGGCCCGCGAAGACGGCGGTCATCGAGGAGATCCAGCGAAAGCTCGGTGAGGCCGACGCGTCGGTCCTCACCGAGTACCGGGGCTTGACCGTCTCCGCGCTCGCCGACCTGCGCGGCGCCCTGCGACCCGCCGGTACCGAGTACAAGATCTTCAAGAACACACTGGCCCGTCTGGCCGCCGAGGCGGCTGGCCTCACCGAGCTGGTGCCGCTGTTCGAGGGCCCGGTCGCGATCGCCTTCGTGCACGGCGACGCGGTCGTCGCCGCCAAGGCGCTGCGCGACTTCGGTCGGACCAACCCGGCGCTCGTGGTGAAGGGCGGGTTGCTCGGACCGCGCGTGCTCACCCCCGCCGACCTCGAGGCGCTGGCCGAGATCCAGCCCCGCGAAGTGCTGCTGGCGCGACTCGCCGGCGGCTTCCAGGCGCCGCTCACGAAGGCGGCCGGACTGTTCCAGGCGTTCACGCGCAACTTCGCGTACGGGTTGAAGGCGTACGTCGACCAGCGCGTGGCCGGCGGCGAGGCGTTGGAGGAGGCGGCCGCCGAAGGGACCGAAGAAGTGACCGAGGCGTCGGCCGACGAGCCGTCAGCCGAAGAGACCGGTACGGGCGCAGCAGAGCCCGAAGAGACCTCAGAGCAACAGGAGAGCGAGTGACATGGCGACGATGAGCACGCAAGAGCTGTTGGACGTCTTCAAGAGCATGACGGTCCTCGAGCTCAACGAGTTCCTCAAGGCGTTCGAGGAGGAGTTCGACGTCACGGCCGCGGCCCCGGTCGCGGTGGCCGCGGGTCCGGCCGCGGCGGCCGGTGGCGACGGTGCCGCAGCTGCCGCGGAAGAGCAGGACGAGTTCGACGTCGTCCTCTCGGCCGTGGGCGACAAGAAGATCCAGGTCATCAAGGAGGTCCGGGCGCTCACGAGCCTCGGGCTGAAGGAGGCGAAGGACCTCGTCGACAGCGCACCCAAGCCGGTGCTCGAGAAGGCCTCGAAGGAGGACGCCGAGAAGGCGAAGGCGCAGCTCGAGGGGGCCGGCGCCACCGTCGAGCTGAAGTAGCGCTCGCGAATCGAGCCGGCCCGGACAGGGTCGGACGACGGCGCCGAGGAGGGGCGGGGCGAGGGCGACATGCCGGCGCACGGAACGGGGTCGGCTCGAGCGGAGCGAGGGCCGGGGGCACCCCGTGAGTACGGCGGCATGGCGCACTCGGCCAGGTGCCGAGCCGCTCCGGCGACAGCCCGGTCATGGGGCCGCGAGACCCTTGACCCGCGTGCCGAGGCGTCCTAGGGTCCTCGACAACTGCGACGGGCCCCCTCGGGGCCTGTTCTTTCACGCGTGTTTGCAGGCCGGCTAGAGCCTGACTAGTATTGCTCTAGCCGTGTCTGCCCGCTCGTGTCACTGCTGATCTTCCTGACCCTGGTCCGCGCGCGCCCCGTCGCCTAGGAGTCGCCTTGCCTCGCCTCGCGTCCCGCGAACGTCTCTCCTTCTCCCGTCTCCCCCAGGTCCTCGAGCTCCCCGACCTCATCGCGGTCCAACGCGAGTCCTTCCAGCACTTCCTCGACGAGGGCATCGCCGAGGTCCTCGCCGACATCTCGCCGATCGAAGACTTCACCGGTCAGCTCAAGCTCGAGCTCGCGGACCACGTGTTCGACCCGCCGAAGCACTCCGAGGACGAGTGCCGCGAGCGCGACATGACGTTCGCGCGTCCGCTCTTCGTGACCGCCCGCTTCATGAACGCGACGACGGGCGAGATCAAGGAGCAGACGGTCTTCATGGGCGACTTCCCGATGATGACCGACCGCGGCACGTTCATCATCAACGGCACCGAGCGGATCGTCGTGTCGCAGCTCGTCCGCTCGCCTGGCGTCTACTTCGGGATCAGTCCGGACAAGACGCAGCCGGAGAAGGACATCGTCGACGCCAAGATCATCCCGGGCCGCGGCGCGTGGCTGGAGTTCGAGGTCGACAAGAAGGACATCGCGTACGTCCGTATCGACCGCAAGCGGAAGCAGCCGGTCACGATCCTGCTCAAGGCGCTGGGCTTCGGTGAGGCCGAGGACGAGCTTCTGAACCTCATCCTCGACGCGAACGGGCAGCCCTACGAGTCGATCCGCAACACGCTCGAGAAGGACAACACCGACGACGCCGAAGCGGCGTTCATCGACATCTACCGCAAGCTGCGTCCCGGCGAGCCCCCCACGCCGGACTCCGCGCGTCAGCTGCTCGAGAACCTCTTCTTCAACCCGAAGCGCTACGACATGGCCAAGGTCGGGCGCCACAAGGTGTCGAAGAAGCTCGTCGACGAGTACGGCAAGCTCCCGCTCTCACGCTTCGGCTTGGCGGTTCCGAACGCCGATCCGGACAAGGGTCCGGTCGACTTCCAGCTCTCGCGCGCCGACATCCTCGCCACGGTCTCGTACCTGGTGAAGCTCCACAACAACGACGCCGACTATTACCCGGACGACATCGACCACTTCGGCAACCGCCGCGTCCGTTCGGTCGGTGAGCTGATCCAGAACCAAGTGCGTGTCGGGTTGTCGCGCATGGAGCGGGTCGTGCGCGAGCGCATGACGACGCAGGACGTCGAGGCGATCACACCACAGACGCTCATCAACATTCGGCCGGTCGTCGCGGCGATCAAGGAGTTCTTCGGGTCGAGCCAGCTGAGCCAGTTCATGGACCAGACGAACCCGCTCGCCGGACTCACCCACAAGCGCCGCTTGTCCGCGCTCGGGCCCGGCGGTCTGTCGCGCGAGCGCGCCGGGTTCGAGGTCCGTGACGTGCACCCCAGCCACTACGGCCGGATGTGCCCGATCGAGACGCCGGAAGGTCCGAACATCGGCCTCATCGGCTACCTCTCGACGTACGCGCGCATCAACCGGTTCGGCTTCATCGAGACGCCGTACCGCAAGGTCGAGAACGGCCGGGCCACCGACCGCATCGAGTACTTGGCGGCCGACGACGAGGACCGCTTCGTCATCGCCCAGGCCAACGCGAACGTCGACGTCGGCGGGCGGTTCCTCGACGACCGCGTGCTCGTGCGCGCCAAGCGCGGTGAGGTCGCGTACGTCGACCCGCACGAGGTCGACTACATGGACGTGTCGCCCAAGCAGATCGTGTCGGTGGCGACGTCGTTGATCCCGTTCCTCGAGCACGACGACGCCAACCGAGCGCTGATGGGCGCCAACATGCAGCGCCAGGCCGTGCCGCTGCTGCGTGCGACCGCGCCGTTCATCGGTACCGGTGTCGAGGCCCGCGCCGCGCAGGACGCCGGCGACCTGATCATCGCCGAGGGCAGCGGTCGCGTCACCGACGTCTCCGGTGACGCGATCGTCGTCGAGTACGACGGCGGCTCTCGCAAGGGCAAGACCACCTACCGGCTGTCGAAGTTCCGGCGGTCGAACCAGGGCACGTGCATCAACCAGAAGCCTCTCGTCGACATCGGCGACACGGTCAAGGAAGGCGACGTGCTCGCGGATGGCCCGTCCACGCACCAGGGCGAGCTCGCGCTCGGCAAGAACCTGCTCGTCGCTTTCATGCCATGGCTGGGCCACAACTTCGAGGACGCGATCGTGATCTCGGAGCGTCTCGTGCGCGACGACGTGCTCACGTCGATCCACATCGAGGAGCACGAGATCGATGCGCGCGACACGAAGCTCGGTGCCGAGGAGATCACGCGTGACATCCCGAACCTGTCGGAAGACATCCTCAAGGACCTCGACGAGCGCGGGATCATCCGCATCGGTGCCGAGGTCGGCCCCGGCGACATCCTCGTTGGCAAGGTCACGCCGAAGGGTGAGACCGAGCTCACACCCGAGGAGCGCCTGCTGCGCGCCATCTTCGGTGAGAAGGCGCGCGAGGTGCGAGACACGTCGCTCAAGGTGCCGCACGGCGAGACCGGCAAGGTCATCGACGTGCGCGTCTTCTCACGGGAGGAGGGCCATGAGCTCCCGCCCGGCGTCAACCAGCTCGTGCGCGTCTACGTCGCGCAGAAGCGCAAGATCAGCGAAGGCGACAAGCTCGCCGGGCGCCACGGCAACAAGGGCGTGATCGCCAAGATCCTGCCGCTCGAGGACATGCCGCACCTCGCCGACGGCACGCCGGTCGACATCATCCTGAACCCGCTGGGCGTGCCGAGCCGGATGAACGTGGGCCAGGTGCTCGAGGCGCACCTCGGCTATGCCGCCCGCTACGGCTGGGACGGCCAGGGCGACGCGCCGCGCACGGAGCGCAAGACGCGACCGGTCACGGAGCCGGCCGTTTGGGTGAGCAGCCCCGTGTTCGACGGTGCCCACTGGGACGAGACCGACCAGTCGGGCCCCGAGGGGACGATCGAGCGGCTGTTCGAGCGCATGCATCCCGACGGTGCTGCCGGGCAGCGCCTCGTGGGCAACGACGGCAAGGCGACACTCTACGACGGACGCACGGGCGAGCCGTACGACCGCCCGGTCACGGTCGGTCACGTCTACATCCTGAAGCTCGCGCACCTCGTCGACGACAAGATCCACGCGCGGTCGACCGGCCCGTACTCGATGATCACGCAGCAGCCGCTGGGCGGGAAGGCGCAGTTCGGCGGTCAGCGCTTCGGCGAGATGGAGGTGTGGGCGCTCGAGGCGTACGGCGCCGCGTACGCGCTGCAGGAGATCCTCACGATCAAGTCCGACGATGTGCTCGGGCGCGTCAAGGTCTACGAGGCGATCGTCAAGGGCGAGAACATCCCCGAGCCGGGCATCCCCGAGAGCTTCAAGGTGCTCATCAAGGAGATGCAGGCGCTCTGCCTCAACGTCCGGGTGATGAACGCCGCGGGCGAGGAGGTCGAGATCCGCGAGCTCGACGAGGACGCATTCCGCACCACCGAATCGCTCGGCATCGACCTCAGTCGACCCGAGCGTGGCACCGACGAGGAGGACGCGGCCCGCGAGGCCGGCAGATATTGACGAACGTGGAACCAGCGGCCCGGCCCAGCGAGCGAGCGGGCGCGGTCCGGGTACCCCGGATCGCAGTGAGCGAGCCGGTGTACGGAGCCAAGAGCGGGAGAGTGGAGACCTAGTGCTCGACGTGAACGAGTCCGCCAACCTGTCCATCGCGCTCGCCACTGCGGAGCAGATCCGCATGTGGTCGAACGGCGAGGTCAAGAAGCCCGAGACGATCAACTACCGCACGCTCAAGCCCGAGAAGGACGGGCTGTTCTGCGAGAAGATCTTCGGGCCGACCAAGGACTGGGAGTGCTACTGCGGCAAGTACAAGCGCGTCCGGTTCAAGGGCATCATCTGTGAGCGCTGCGGCGTCGAGGTCACGCGCTCCAAGGTGCGTCGCGAGCGCATGGGCCACATCGAGCTCGCTGCGCCCGTCACGCACATCTGGTACTTCAAGGGTGTCCCGAGCCGGCTCGGCTACCTGCTCGACATCGCGCCGAAGAGCCTGGAGAAGGTCATCTACTTCGCCGCGCACCTGATCACCTGGGTCGACGACGAGCGCCGCCACAAGGACCTCGCCGAGCTCCAGGCCGACATCCAGGCCGAGATCCAGGACCTGGAGAAGGAGCTCGATCTCCGCCTGCGTCAGCGCGACGAGGAGTACGAGGGCGAGATCAAGGGCTTCGAGGAGGCCTCGTCGACGGGCAACGCGCGCAAGGCCGACCTCGAGCGCTCCCAGAAGGCGCGCGACAAGGACTTCGAGGAGCTGCGCGAGCGTGCCGAGTCCGAGATCGAGCACTTGAAGACGGTCTGGACCACGTTCGAGAAGCTGGCGCCCAAGCAGCTCGTCGACGACGAGCGCGTGTGGCGTGAGCTGCGCGACCGCTACGACGAGTACTTCACCGGTGGCATGGGCGCCGAGTCGGTCAAGGAGCTGATCTCCCGGCTGGACCTCAAGCAGGAAGAGGCGACCCTCAAGGAGGTCATCGCAACCGCCAAGGGGCAGCGCAAGGCGAAGGCGATCAAGCGCCTCAAGGTCATCTCTGCGTTCAACCGGCTCGACGCCGACGGCCGGACGATCAACTCGCCGAACGGCATGGTGCTCGACGCCGTGCCGGTGATCCCGCCCGACCTGCGCCCGATGGTGCAGCTCGACGGCGGCCGGTTCGCGACGTCCGACCTCAACGACCTGTACCGACGCGTGATCAATCGCAACAACCGGCTGAAGCGTCTCCTTGACCTCGGCGCGCCCGAGATCATCATCAACAACGAGAAGCGGATGCTCCAGGAGGCGGTCGACGCGCTGTTCGACAACGGTCGCCGCGGGCGACCGGTCACCGGGCCCGGCAACCGCGCGCTGAAGTCGTTGTCCGACATGCTCAAGGGCAAGCAGGGTCGATTCCGCCAGAACCTGCTCGGCAAGCGCGTCGACTACTCCGGTCGCTCCGTGATCGTCGTCGGTCCGCAGTTGAAGCTGCAGCAGTGCGGCCTGCCGAAGCAGATGGCGCTGGAGCTGTTCAAGCCGTTCGTGATGAAGCGCCTCGTCGACCTCGAGTACGCACAGAACATCAAGTCGGCCAAGCGCATGGTGGAGCGCGCGCGCCCGCAGGTCTGGGACGTGCTCGAAGAGGTCATCAAGGAGCACCCGGTGCTGCTCAACCGCGCACCGACGCTGCACCGCCTCGGCATCCAGGCGTTCGAGCCGGTACTCGTCGAGGGCAAGGCGATCCAGATCCATCCCCTCGTCTGCGCCGCGTTCAATGCCGACTTCGACGGCGACCAGATGGCCGTGCACCTGCCGCTGTCGTCGGAGGCACAGGCGGAGGCGCGCATCCTCATGTTGAGCGCGCACAACATCCTGTCGCCGGCACACGGGCGGCCGATCGCGGTGCCGTCGCAGGACATGATCATCGGCGCCTACTACCTCACCGAGGTCGTCGAGGGCGCGCGGGGTGAGGGCCGTGTGTTCGGCTCGCTCGACGAGGCGATCCTCGCGTACGACCAGCGACTGCTCCCGAGGGGGAACGGTGCCCACCCGTCTGCCGACGGCGACGACGGGATCGCGCTGCACGCCAAGATCAAGGTGCGCATGCCCGCGGGCCGGTTCCCGGAGGACCAGTTCCCCGAGCGTGACGACAAGCGCCACCCGAAGTCGATCGTCCTCAAGCGCTGGGGCGCCAACGGCGACGGAAAGGTGCTGGTCGAGACCACCCTCGGCCGGCTGATCCTCAACGAGGCGTTCCCGGTCGACTTCCCCTTCAAGAACGAGGTGCTGAAGAAGCGCGGCCTGACCGAGATCATCAGCGAGGTCGTCGACCGCTACTCGCGTGCCGAGGTGGCGACGAGTCTCGACAACCTCAAGGACCTCGGGTTCGACTACGCGACCCGCGCTGGCCTGACGATCTCCATCGCCGACGTGAAGACCCCGCGCACGAAGGCGGCGCTCCTCGAGCAGTTCGAGGGGGACGCCGAGCGCGTCGAGCAGCAGTACGACAAGGGGATCATCACCGACGACGAGCGCCGCCAGAAGGAGATCGAGATCTGGACGGAGGCGACCGACAAGGTCCGTGACGCGATGCAGAGCGAGCTCGCCGAGGAGAAGTTCAACCCGATCGACATGATGGTCGGATCGGGAGCCCGCGGGAACGTGATGCAGGTCCGTCAGATCGCGGGTATGCGTGGTCTCGTGGCGAACCCGCGTGGCGAGATCATCCCGCGGCCGATCAAGTCGAACTTCCGTGAGGGCCTGTCGGTGCTCGAGTACTTCATCTCGACGCACGGCGCGCGGAAGGGACTCGCCGACACGGCGCTGCGCACCGCCGACTCCGGCTACCTGACCCGTCGTCTCGTCGACGTCGCGCAGGAGCTCATCGTCCGCGACGAGGACTGCGATTCGAACCGTGGCATCTGGGTCGAGAACGTCGTGGCGACGGGCGACCGTCTGCGCACGCTCGAGACCGAGCTGCTCGGGCGCTGCCTCGCCGAGGACGTTGCCTGCTCCGACGGCACGAAGCTCGAGCGCAACCACGAGATGCGTGAGGACGACGTCACCAAGCTCGCCGAGGACAAGACGATCGAGCGGGTGCGCGTCCGCTCCGTGCTCACGTGCGAGTCGCTGTTCGGTGTGTGCGCCCGTTGTTACGGGACGATGCTCGCGACCAGCAAGCCCGTCGACCGTGGCGAGGCCGTCGGCATCATCGCCGCGCAGTCGATCGGCGAGCCCGGCACGCAGCTCACGATGCGGACGTTCCACACCGGTGGCGTCGCCGGCGAGGACATCACGCACGGTCTGCCGCGCGTCGTCGAGCTCTTCGAGGCCCGCACGCCCAAGGGCGCCGCGCTCCTCGCGGAGTCGTCCGGCGTCGTGCGCCTGGGCGAGAACGAGAAGGGCGAGCGCGTCGTGACCGTCGTCGCCGACGACGGCAGTGAGGAGGAGCATGTCGTGTCGCGCCGTGCGCAGCTCGCGGTGCGTGAAAACCAGGAGGTCAAGGCCGGCGAGCGGCTCATCGGTGACGCGCCGACACCGCTCGACCCGAAGAAGATCCTCGAGATCAAGGGCATCCGCGAGACCCAGCAATACCTCGTCGACGAGGTGCAGAAGGTGTACCGGGAGCAGGGCGTGTCGATCCACGACAAGCACGTCGAGGTGATCGTCCGCCAGATGCTGCGCCGGGTCGCGGTATCGGAGCCCGGTGACTCGCGGTTCCTGCCGGGCGAGAAGGTCGACGCCCGGCTCTACGCCGAGACCAACCGCCGGCTCGTCGAAGAGGGTGCTCAGCCCGCCGAGGGCCGACCCGAGCTCATGGGGATCACGAAGGCGTCGCTCGCGACCGACTCGTGGCTCTCCGCCGCGTCGTTCCAGGAGACGACGCGGGTGCTCACCGAGGCGGCGATCGAGGGCAAGATCGACGGCTTGTTCGGGCTCAAGGAGAACGTGATCATCGGGAAGCTCATCCCCGCGGGCACCGGCATGCCCATGTACCGCGAGATCGCAACCGAGGCACCCGACTACGAGCCGCTGCCCTTCTACTCGTCCGATGTCGACGCCGACATGGACCTCGCGCAATGGCTGGCCGATACCAGCGGCACGCCTGCTGCCGAGGCGACGGAGGCAGGCGACGCCGGGCTGCTCACCGTCGTGCGCGACGACGAGCCGCCGCTGGAGGAGACCGGCACCGGCGAGTAGTGCTCAGGCGTTCGCCGGGTGCGCGCCGGCGGCGGCAACCGCCGTCCTCGTGGGGTGCCCCCGGCCCTCGCTCCGCTCGAGCCGACCCCACTCCGGGCGGCGCCTACCGCCGCCGGCGCGCCGCGTAGGCCTCGCATTACAGCTCGTGTCCGTTCTCCGCTAGCATTCATCTTTCGGTGCCGCCCTTCTTCGCGGTGCCGGTCCTTGTCCGTTTCGAGCGAGAGTTTCTTGTCGGCCCGCGCGGCTCGGAAGAGAAGAGAAGGAAAAGCGTGCCCACAATTCAGCAGCTTGTCCGGAAGGGGCGGGCTTCGAAGACGACGAAGTCGAAGACGCCGGCGCTGAAGAGCTCCCCGCAGCGCCGGGGAGTGTGCACGCGCGTCTACACGACGACGCCGAAGAAGCCGAATTCTGCACTGCGCAAGGTCGCCCGGGTGCGCCTCACGTCGGGCATCGAGATCACCGCGTACATCCCCGGCGAGGGGCACAACCTCCAGGAGCACTCGATCGTGCTGGTGCGCGGTGGCCGTGTCCGTGACCTCCCCGGTGTGCGGTACAAGATCGTGCGCGGCGCGCTCGACGCGAGCGGCGTGTCGGGCCGGAACCAGGCCCGCAGCCGCTACGGCTCGAAGAAGGAGGGTTGAGGTGAGCGACCGCGAGCCGGGTATCCCGGCGAGCAGCGAACTGGGGCCCGAGCGGCCCGGCGCCGAAGGCGCCGAGAGCGGAAGGGTTGAGGTGAGCGACCGCGAGCCGGGTATCCCGGCGAGCAGCGAACCGGTACGCCGAAGTGGGGTTGAGCGGCCCGGCGCCGTAGGCGCCGAGAGCGGGAGAGCCTGATGCCTCGCAAGGGCCCCGCATCGCGGCGCGACCTCATGCCCGACCCCGTGTACCGGTCGGTGGTCGTCACCCAGCTGGTCAACAAGGTGCTGCAGCGCGGGAAGCGTTCGATCGCCGAGCACATCGTCTACGACGCGCTCACCGACATCGAGCAGAAGACCGGCGGCGACCCGATTCCCACGCTCAAGCGCGCAGTCGAGAACGTGCGGCCCGCGCTCGAGGTCCGCCCCCGGCGCGTCGGCGGCGCCACCTACCAGGTGCCGGTCGAGGTCCGTCCGCGGCGCGCGACGACGCTCGCGATCCGATGGATCGTCGGGTACTCACGGCAGCGGCGCGAGAAGACCATGGCCGGTCGGCTGTCGGCCGAGCTGCTGGACGCATCGAACGGGCTCGGGGCGGCGATCAAGCGCAAGGACGACCTGCAGAAGATGGCGGAGTCGAACAAGGCGTTCGCGCACTACCGGTGGTGATGCTGTTGTACGTCGTCTCCTCGCGCTAGCCGGTCTTCGTCGGGCGTCGGGCTCCGCTGCGGCGCCCACGCCGGGTGCGGGCCACGCCTCCGCGGCGGCCGAGCCCCTACTCCCGCCGCCTGCCGGCGGCGGTCGGCCCTTCGGGCCCGGTCTCGGCCGGCTGCGGCGAACCGGCCCGCTACCCGTCGTGGTCGCCTCCGCTCGTTCGGGGTCGATCGGGAACAGCGGATGTCAGACAGGCGTTGTCCACTTGTTCGTGCTCGTTCGCAGCCATCATTGAGAGAGAAAGAGAAGAAGAGAGCCAGAGATGGCAGTCGCAGAGAAAGAGGTCAAGGGGAAGGGTGGTCCCGTGATTCGGGACGTTCCCCTCGCGCGGGTGCGGAACATCGGGATCATGGCGCACATCGACGCCGGGAAGACCACCACGACCGAGCGGATCCTGTATTACACCGGGCGCACCTACAAGATCGGAGAGGTTCACGAGGGCTCCGCGGTCATGGACTGGATGGCCCAGGAGCAGGAACGCGGCATCACCATCACGAGTGCTGCCACCACCTGCAAGTGGCGCGACACCTGGATCAACATCATCGACACGCCTGGCCACGTCGACTTCACCGTCGAGGTCGAGCGGTCCCTGCGCGTCCTCGACGGGGCCGTGGCCGTCTTCGACGCGGTCGCGGGCGTCGAGCCGCAGACCGAGACTGTCTGGCGGCAGGCCAACAAGTACAACGTGCCGCGCATGTGCTTCGTCAACAAGATGGACCGCGTCGGCGCTGACTTCTTCCGATGCGTCGACATGGTCAAGGACCGCCTCGAGGCGACGGTGGCCGTCGCCCAGCTGCCCGTCGATGCCGAGAGCGACTTCCGCGGCGTCGTCGACCTGCTCCAGATGAAGGCCCTCGTGTGGGAGGACGCGATGGGCGAGAGCTTCGCCACCGAGGAGATCCCACCCGAGCTCAAGGCCGACGCCGAGCACTGGCGCCACGAGCTCGTCGACGTGCTCAGCCACACCGACGAGACCGTGCTCGAGAAGTACGTCTCCGAGGAGGAGATCACCGCCGACGACCTCCGCCGCGCGTTGCGGAACGCGACGGTCAGTGGCGACGTCGTGCCCGTCTTGTGTGGGACCGCGTTCAAGAACAAGGGCGTGCAGCCCCTGCTCGACGCCGTCGTCGACTACCTGCCGAGCCCGCTCGACGTGCCCCCGATCGGGGGCACCGACGTCAAGACGGGCGAGCCGATCGAGCGGGGCGCGTCCGACGACGAGCCGTTCGCTGCGCTCGCGTTCAAGATCATGAGCGATCCGCACGTCGGCAAGCTCACGTACTTCCGCGTGTACTCCGGCAAGCTCGCAGCCGGCAGCCCGGTCCTCAACGTGACCAAGGACCGCAAGGAGCGGGTCGGGCGCATCCTCCAGATGCACGCCAACCACCGCGAGGACAAGGACGGCGTCTTCGCCGGCGACATCGTGGCAGCCGTTGGTCTCAAGAACACGACCACGGGCGACACGCTCTCCGACCCGACGCGCCCGATCCTGCTCGAGCGCATGGAGTTCCCGGAGCCGGTGATCTCGGTCGCGATCGAGCCCAAGACCAAGGCCGACCAGGACAAGCTCGGCAAGGCCCTCGGCGCATTGTCCGAGGAGGACCCGACGTTCCAGGTCCGCACCGACGAGGACACCGGCCAGACGATCATCTCGGGCATGGGCGAGCTGCACCTCGACGTGCTCGTCGACCGCATGACCCGCGAGTTCTCGGTCGTCGCGAACGTCGGGAAGCCGCAGGTCGCGTACCGCGAGACGATCACCGTCCCGGTCGAGAAGGTCGAGCAGCGCTACGTGCGCCAGACGGGCGGTCGCGGGCAGTACGGGCACGTCGTCATCAACCTGGAGCCCACCGGGCCCGGCGGCGGGTACGAGTTCGTCGACAAGATCGTGGGCGGCGTGATCCCCCGCGAGTACGTCCCCGCCGTCGACGCGGGCATCCAGGAGGCGATGGAGGGGGGCGTGATCGCGGGCTACCCGCTCGTCGACATGCGCGCCATCCTGACCGACGGCTCGTACCACGACGTCGACTCGAGTGAGATGGCGTTCAAGATCGCCGGGTCGATGGCGGTCAAGGAAGCGGCGAAGCGAGCCAAGCCGGTGCTGCTCGAGCCGATCATGGAGGTCGAGGTCGTCACCCCCGAGAACTACATGGGCGACGTCATCGGCGACCTGTCGGCACGCCGGGGCAAGGTCGAGGGCATGGAGCAGCGCGGCAACGCCCAAGTGGTGCGAGCACAAGTGCCGCTGGGAGAGATGTTCGGCTACGCTACCGACCTTCGTTCGCGCACCCAGGGGCGCGCGACGTACACCATGCAATTCGACTCGTACCAGCCGGTGCCCGAGTCGATCGCCCAGGAGATCACCGCCCGGGTCCGCGGCGAGTAGCGCCCGGCCCCACCCAATCGGAAGGACTAGGAGCCCGCGAGATGTCGAAGGCGAAGTTCGAGCGGACGAAGCCGCATTTGAACATCGGGACGATTGGTCATATTGATCATGGGAAGACGACGTTGACGGCGGCGATCACGAAGGTGTTGTCGGAGCGGAATCCGAATACGTCGTTTACGGCGTTCGAGGAGATTGATAAGGCGCCGGAGGAGAAGCAGCGGGGGATCACGATTTCGATTGCGCATGTGGAGTATGAGACGGAGCGTCGGCATTACGCGCATGTGGATTGTCCGGGTCATGCGGATTACATCAAGAACATGATCACGGGGGCGGCGCAGATGGATGGGGCGATTCTGGTGGTGGCGGCTACGGATGGGCCGATGCCCCAGACGCGGGAGCATGTGTTGTTGGCTCGTCAGGTGGGGGTGCCGTCGATTGTGGTGGCGCTGAACAAGACGGACATGGTCGATGATGAGGAGATCCTCGAGTTGGTGGAGCTCGAGGTGCGGGAGTTGTTGAACGAGTACGAGTTCCCGGGTGATGACACGCCGATCGTGCGGGTCTCGGCGTTGAAGGCCTTGGAGGGCGACGCCGGGTGGCAGGCCAAGATCTTGGAGTTGATGGAGGCGGTCGACACCCACATCGCGGAGCCGGTCCGGGATGTCGACAAGCCGTTTTTGATGCCGATCGAGGATGTGTTCTCGATCACCGGGCGGGGCACGGTGGTGACCGGGCGGGTGGAGCGGGGGGTGGTGCGGGTCAACGAAGAGGTGGAGATCGTCGGCATCAAGCCGACCACCAAGACGGTGTGTACCGGGGTGGAGATGTTCCGCAAGCTGTTGGATGAGGGCCGGGCGGGCGACAACATCGGGGCGTTGCTGCGGGGCACGAAGAAAGAGGAGGTGGAGCGGGGTCAGGTGCTGGCCAAGCCGGCCAGTATCACGCCGCACACCAATTTCGCGGCGCAGGTCTATGTGTTGACCAAGGAGGAGGGGGGCCGCCACACCCCGTTCTTCGCCAACTATCGGCCCCAGTTCTATTTCCGGACCACCGACATCACCGGGTCGATCCAGCTGCCCGAGGGCACCGAGATGGTCATGCCCGGCGACAACACCGAGATGACCGTCGAGCTCATCGCCCCCATCGCCATGGAAGAAGGCCTGCGCTTCGCGATCCGCGAAGGCGGCCGCACCGTCGGCGCCGGCCGCGTCACCACCATCAACAAGTAAGGCAGCGAGATCCGGATCCGGCTCAAGGCCTACGACCACGAGATCATCGACCAGTCGACGAAGAAGATCGTCGAGACGGTCGTGCGCACGCAGGCCAAGGTGCGCGGTCCGGTGCCGCTCCCGACCGAGGTCCGCCGGTTCTGCGTCGTGCGCTCGCCACACGTCGACAAAGACTCGCGCGAGCACTTCGAGATGCGCATCCACAAGCGCCTGCTCGACATCGTCGAGCCGACGAGCAAGACGGTGGAGTCGCTCCAGCGCCTCGACCTGCCCGCCGGCGTCGACATCGAGATCAAGATCCAGACCGCCTGAACGACCTCCCGCTGCGGCGACGACCCCACTTCGGCGGCCACGCCCTCACTGCGACCGAGCCCCTGCACGCCCCGCCTTTCGGCGGGGCGTGGCTCTTCGAGCCGGGTCTCGGCCGGCTCGGGCACTACGGCCGCCTTCGGGGGTCGTCGCCTCCGCTGGTCGTCGTTGTCCGGCGCACGGATTTGTACCGCGCGCGTTTCGTGGGCGCCGTCGCCTCGCGCGGTCGGGCGGTCTGCCCTTCCGCGGGCCCGTGCCGACTGGAGTCCGCATGCTTACACTCGAACAGGGTGAGTGAGCTCGCGAGAACACCGGCTACGACGGTTCCGTCTCGCGGTCGCGCTCACGATCGCGGTCGGTTGGGGATTCCTGATCGAGTGCCCGGTGCAGTTCGGCTGGCGGGGTCCGATCTGGCCGCTGATCGTAAGGGCCTCGATCGACACGCTGTTGCTGGCATTCGCGTGGCGGAAGCCGTGGGGGATCGCGACGACGCTCATCGTCCTGTGGCTGATGGCGTCGGCGGCGCTCGTCGTCGCCATCGGACCGTCCACCATCGGATGGATCGCGACGGGAATCGACCTGGCGCTGGCCCCCGTCTTGGTCGTGACGGCCGTCGGGGCCTTCGCGAGTCGACGAGAGCTGCTCGACGAGGCGGATCGTCGGCAGCGACTTCGGAGCGTCCGGGCGGTGTTCGGCGACGACTTCGATGCTGACCTGCTGACTGGCTCGGGAATCGGTCCGCCCGGCGTCGTGACATGAGCGCCGCGGGGTAACCGCGCTCCCTCGCGCGTCAGAACCGGGCGTTTGCCACTGCTACCGCTGCGGTGAGCAGCTCCAGCTGTACGGCGGCTTCGAGGGCGTCACCGGAGAGTCCTCTGTGCTCGAGCGACTTGTGAGTCGGCAGTCGGCCTCCCGACACTTGAGCGGGCGCCCGGAGGTGGCCGTCCAGTACCCGGCGACGATGCCGACGACTGCCGAGCTCTCCGGGCCGCTTGGCGGGGAAGCGTTGTGATCGCTATTATCCTCAGGCTCTGCGCTCGGGCCTGCTTCGCCTGAGCCGACGCTGACCGGAACGTTCGCCAACCGACGTCCGCGCAGGCTGCGCACGCGCGCAGGACCGTGCGGCACAAGCGAGACACGCTCCGCCGGGCCCGCCGGGCGGAGCGTTCGCGTGAGAAGCCCCGGAAACGGGGCTCGAGAAGCAGACAGGAACGTACGACGATGACTGCCCCCAACCGAGGGATCCTGGGTCGCAAGCTCGGGATGACCCAGGTCTGGGACGCCGACAACCGGGTGGTTCCGGTGACGGTGATCCAGGCCGGGCCCTGTCGCGTCGTCCAGCTCAAGACGCCCGAGCGTGACGGCTACGCGGCCGTGCAGCTCGCTTTCGGCGCGACGAAGGCATCGCGGCTCAACAAGCCCGAGCTCGGACACCTGGAGCGCGCGAACGGCGAGCCGACGCGTCACCTCGCCGAGCTGCGGGTCGACGATCTCACAGGGTTCGAGATCGGCCAAGTCATCGCGGCCGACGTGTTCGCGGCCGGGGAGCGCGTCGACGTCACCGGTATCAGCAAGGGCAAGGGTTTCAGCGGCGTGATGACGCGCCACAACTTCAAGGGGCAGGGCGCGAGCCACGGCAACCACAAGAAGCACCGCGCGCCCGGCGCGATCGGCGCGTGCGCGACTCCGTCGCGCGTGTTCAAGGGCGCCGGCATGCCGGGCCAGCAAGGCGATCAGCGCGTGACCACGCTCAACCTCGAAGTCGTCGAAGGCGATGCCGAGCGCGGACTGCTGCTCGTGAAGGGGTCCGTGCCCGGGCCGGCCGGCGGTCTCGTGTTCGTCCGGAACAGCGTCAAGAGCGGCCCGGTGGCTCCGTCCGCAGCGGCCGAGACCGTGGAGGCGACGTCGTGAAGCTCGACGTGACCTCTGTGGCCGGCGCGAAGGCGGGCACCGTCGACGTCCCCGACGAGCTGTTCGCGATCGAGCCGAACGTGCACGTCCTGCACCAGGTCATCACCGGACAGCTCGCGCATCGTCGGTCGGGCACGCACAGCACCAAGACCCGCGCCGAGGTCAAGGGCGGCGGCGCGAAGCCCTGGCGTCAGAAGGGCACCGGCCGCGCCCGGCACGGCTCGATCCGGTCGCCGCAGTGGCGGGGCGGTGGCATCGCGCACGGGCCGAAGCCGCGCGACTACACGCAGCGCACGCCCAAGAAGATGGTGCGGCTCGCCTTGCGGTCCGCGCTCTCCGATCGCGCTGCGGAAGGTCGGATCAAGGTCGTCGACGACTGGGGGATCGACGAGCCGAAGACCAAGCGGGGCGTCGCGGTGCTCGAGGCGCTCGGCCTGCGTGGCGCCGACCGCGGAGCGCCTCGGGTGCTGGTCGTGCTCGATCGTTCGGAGCACGCGGTCTGGAAGTCGTTCCGCAACCTCGGCGATCGGGTGCAGATCGTGCTGCCCGACGAGTTGAACCCTTACGACGTGCTCGTGAACGACTGGCTCGTGTTCTCGCGGGCCACCCTCGAGGCCGCGATCACCCGTCTCGCGGAGCGAGGGCCCGCGACCGAGGTTTCCCCGGCTGCGGCGAGCGAGGCGGGAGAGGCGGCCGCGGGATGAAGAACCGTGATCCGCGCGACATCGTGATCCGACCGGTCGTGTCGGAGAAGTCCTACGCCGCCTACGACGAGAACGTCTACACGTTCGTCGTCGCGGACGACGCGAACAAGGTGGAGATCCGCCAGGCCATCGAGGAGATCTTCAACGTCAAGGTCAAGAACGTGAACACCCTCAACCGTGGCGGGAAGCGCAAGCGCAACCGGCGCACGGGCGGGTGGGGTCAGCGCGCCGGCCAGAAGCGGGCGATCGTCTCGCTCGCCGAGGGCGACCGCATCGAGATCTTCGGGAGCTAGCCGCATGCCGATCCGCAAGCGCAAGCCGACCAGCCCGGGCCGCCGGTTCCAGACCGTCTCCGACTTCGCGGAGGTCACGCGCGACCGCCCGGAGAAGTCGCTCACGCGGCACAAGCCGAAGACCGGCGGCCGCAACTCGTACGGGCGGATGACCTCCCGCCATCGCGGGGGCGGCCACAAGCAGAAGTATCGCGTCATCGACTTCCGGCGCGACAAGGACGGCGTGCCGGCCAAGGTCGCGTCGATCGAGTACGACCCGAACCGCAACGCCCGCATCGCGTTGCTGCACTACCTCGACGGCGAGAAGCGCTACATCCTCGCGCCCTCGGGCCTCGCGGTCGGTGACCTGCTCCACAGCGGTCAGGGCTCCGAGATCCGGCCCGGCAACGCGCTGGCGCTGCGCTACATCCCCGTCGGCACCACCGTGCACAACGTCGAGCTGAAGCCCGGCGCGGGCGGCAAGCTGGGCCGGGGCGCCGGCGCGGCGATCCAGCTCGTCGCCAAGGAGGGCAACTTCGCGACGGTGCGGCTGCCGTCGACCGAGATGCGCCGCGTGCTGATCGACTGCCGCGCCACGGTCGGTGCGGTCGGCAACGCCGAGGCGTCGCTCGTGAAGGTCGGCAAGGCCGGACGGAACCGGTGGAAGAGCAAGCGCCCGCACGTCCGCGGGGTCGCGATGAACCCGGTCGACCACCCGCTCGGGGGCGGCGAGGGCAAGAGCTCGGGCGGCCGTCACCCGGTCTCGCCGTGGGGCAAGCCCGAGGGCCGGACCCGCCGCAAGGGCAAGAAGTCGAACGAGCTGATCATCCGCCGCCGCCGCGGCCGCGGCTCTCGGAGGTAGGGACGTCGTGCCACGCAGTCTGAAGAAGGGACCGTTCGTCGACGACCACCTCGCCAAGAAGGTGGACGGGATGAACGCGTCGGGTAGCAAGACGGTGATCAAGACCTGGTCGCGACGCTCGACGATCACGCCGGAAATGGTTGGCCACACGATCGCGGTGCACGACGGACGCAAGCACGTCCCGATCTACATCAGCGAGGCGATGGTGGGTCACAAGCTCGGCGAGTTCGCGCCCACCCGCACGTTCCGGTATCACGCGGGGCAAGAGAAGACAGTGAGGCGCTAGCCGATGGCGATCGAGACCGCTCCGCGCGAGACGACGGCCCGTCTGCGCCATCTGCGGGTGTCCCCGCCGAAGGTGCGTCAGGTGGTCGGGCTGATCCGCGGCCGCGACATCGCCGAAGCGCGCGACCGGCTCCGGATGTGCGAGCGCTCGGTCGCGCGCGAGGTCTCGAAGGCGCTCGACTCCGCTGTTGCCAACGCCGAGCACAACGACAACCTCCCCGAGGACGAGCTCTACATCGCTCGTGCCGTCGTCGACGAGGGGCCGACGCTCAAGCGCTGGCGCCCTCGGGCGCGGGGACGGGGCGTGCGCATCCACAAGCGCACGAGCCACCTGACGATCGCGGTCGCCCGCTTCGACGACGACGAGCTCCAGCGTCGGCGTCAGGTCGACGCGGCTTCGGGAGGTCCGGCGCGCCGCCGGCCCACCCGGCGTCGGGCGCCACGGGCCGAGCCCGAGCATGACCACGCGGACGACACCGACGAAGAGCACGAAGGCGACGAGGAACCGGCCGCCACGACCGGGGCCGAGAAGGCGACCACGAAGAAGACGACCAAGAAGGCGACGGTCAAGAAGGGGACCGCGAAGAAGGCGACGGCCGAGAAGTCGGCCGCCAAGAAGTCGACGAAGAAGTCGACCGCGAAGAAGGCGGTCACGAAGAAGAAGGCGCCCGCCAAGAAGCGGACACCGAGGAAGGGCGAGTAGACATGGGCCAGAAGGTCAACCCGTACGGGTTCCGGCTCGGGATCACCACCGACTGGAAGTCGCGGTGGTTCGCGGACAACAAGGAGTACACCGACAGCCTCATCGAGGACTGGCGGATCCGCGACTACCTCCGCAAGCAGCTGCCGCATGCAGCCGTCAGCCGCGTCGAGATCGAGCGCACGCGCGACCGGTTGCGCGTCGACGTGTACACCGCGCGCCCCGGCATCGTGATCGGCCGGCGCGGCGCCGAGGCCGACCGCCTGCGCGCCGGTCTGCTCAAGATCACCGGCAACCCGCGCATCCACTTCAACATCCAGGAGATCAAGCAGCCCGAGCTCGACGCCACGCTCATCGCCCAGGGCGTAGCCGACCAGCTGGCGGGCCGGGTGTCGTTCCGGCGGGCGATGAAGCGCGCGCTCCAGACCGCGATGAAGGCGGGCGCGCAAGGCATCCGGGTGCAGTGCGGCGGGCGTCTCGGCGGTGCCGAGATGTCGCGCAAGGAGTCGTACCGGGAGGGGCGCGTCCCCTTGCATACGCTGCGGGCTGACATCGACTACGGCCAAGCCGAGGCGCGCACGACGTTCGGTCGCATCGGCGTGAAGGTGTGGATCTACAAGGGCGAGATCCTGCCCTACAAGTCGGCGGCCGACGACAAGATCCACAAGGAAGCCGCGATGGCCGTCGGCGAGACCTCGGGCGAGACACCACGACGCCGGGTGATCAGTGCGGGTGGCGGGCGTCGCCGCCAGCAGGAGGCGGTCGAGGTAACGGTCGAGGGCGCGCCCGACGAGCCGCCCGAGGAGGTCGCGCCGCTCGTGAAAGAGGCCGACCCCGAGCTCGAGCGGCTCCTCGCCGAGGAGGAGGAGATCGCGCGCCGCACGGCTCGCCAGCACCACGAGGCGCCGAAGTTCCACTCCGAGGACGACTGACCGCGCGCGACGACGAGAGCACAGGACTGCACGACGATGTTGATGCCGAAGAAGATCCGCCACCGCAAGGTGCAGCGCGGCCGCCGCAAGGGCCAGGCCAAGGGCGGTACGCGCGTGCACTTTGGCGACTACGGCATCCAGGCACTCGAGGCGGGATGGATCACCAACCGTCAGATCGAGGCCGCTCGTATCGCGATGACCCGCTACATCAAGCGCGGCGGGAAGGTCTGGATCAACATCTTCCCCGACAAGCCGGTCACCCAGAAGCCGGCCGAGACCCGCATGGGCTCCGGCAAGGGCAACCCCGAGCACTGGGTAGCCGTGGTGAAGCCCGGCCGGGTCATGTTCGAGCTCTCCGGTGTGCCCGAGAACACGGCGCGTGAGGCCATGCGTCTGGCCATGCACAAGCTCCCCATCAAGACGCGCTTCGTGCTGCGCACAGAGGAGGCCTGAGATGCCTGGCCAACCCTCGACGCGCGCGGAGCGACCGCAGGGAGCGGAGCACGCGGAGCGAGCGCCCGCGGGCTGGGTATCCCGGCCCGCAGCGAGCGACGCCATCGAGGAGGAGGCCTGAGATGCCGCCCGCGGGCGAATTGCGAGAGCTGAACGACGCAGAGCTGGCCAATCGGCTGCGTGAATTCAAGGAGGAGCTGTTCAATCTCCGCTTCCAGAACGCGACCGGGCAGCTCGACAACACGACGCGCTTGAGCCAGGTGAAGAAGGACATCGCGCGCTGCGAGACGCTGCTACGCGAGCGCGAGATCGCGGCCGCGGAGCGAATGCAATGAGCGGAGCAGTCGAGGAGTCACGATGACGGAACCGACCACCGAACCGACACCGGATCCGACAGCGCAGTTGTCGGACCGCGCCAACCGCCGGAAGGTCCGTGAGGGTGTCGTCCTGTCGGCGAAGATGGACAAGACCGTCGTGGTCGACGTGACCGACCGCGTGCGCCACCAGCGCTACGGCAAGACGCTCCAGCGCTCCACCAAGCTCTACGCGCACGACGAACAGAACGAAGCGAAGGAAGGCGACCGCGTCCGGATCGCGGAGACCCGTCCTCTGTCGCATCTGAAGCGGTGGCGCGTCGTCGAAGTGCTGGAGAGGGCGCGATGACGCGCGCCGAACGAATCGGGCGCGCGCGGCGCCCGGAGCGAACGGAAGTGAGCAGAGGGCGCTCGCCAGCGAGCGAGCGCCAGCGAGCCGGGTATCCCGGCTCGCAGCGAGCGAGCGAGACAAGGTGATCCAACAGGAAAGCCGGCTCAAGGTGGCCGACAACTCCGGCGCGCGCGAGGTGCTGTGCATCAAGGTGCTCGGCGGGACCCGCCGTCGCTACGCGGGTATCGGGGACATCTTCGTCGCGACGGTGAAGGACGCCGTGCCCGGTGCGCCGGTGAAGAAGGGCGAGGTCGTCAAGTGTGTCGTGGTGCGCACGAAGAAGGAGCGGCGCCGCCCGGACGGGAGCTACATCCGGTTCGACGAGAACGCCGCGGTGCTGATCAACGAGCAGAACCAGCCGCGGGGCACGCGCATCTTCGGGCCGGTCGGTCGCGAGCTGCGGGACCGGCGGTTCATGCGGATCGTCTCCCTGGCGCCGGAGGTGCTCTAGATGCCTACGAACAGGATGAAGCTTCGCAAGGGCGATCGGGTCGTCGTGCTGTCAGGCAAGGACATCGGCAAGGAGGGTGAGATCACACGCGTCATCCCCGAGCGCAACCGGGTGATCATCGACGGCATCAACGTCGCCAAGCGTCACCAGCGCGCCACACGGTCGACGATGCAAGGCGGGATCATCGACAAGGACATGCCGATCGACGCCTCCAACGTCGCGATCCTGTGCGCCGAGTGCGGTCCCACCCGCGTCGGCTACCGCGTCGACGATGATGGCGTCAAGACACGCGTCTGCAAGAAGTGCGGGAAGGATCTGTGATGGCGACGCCCACGACCGAGCGGCCCCGCCTGAAGCACCGGTTCGAGACCGAGATCCGCCCTGCGCTCCGGCAGGAGCTCGGGCTGCGCAACACGATGGAGGTCCCGCGCCTCGAGAAGATCGTGCTCAACACCGGGGTCGGACAGGCCACCACGCAGGCCTCGCTCCTCGACGGTGCCGTCGCCGACCTCACCGTGATCACCGGTCAGAAGCCGCTGGTCACGAAGGCGAAGAAGTCGATCGCAGGCTTCAAGCTCCGCGAGGGCAACGCGATCGGCGCGAAGGTCACGCTGCGAGGCGACCGGATGTGGGAGTTCTACGACCGGCTCGTGAGCCTCGCGATCCCACGTATCCGCGACTTCCGGGGCATGAACCCGAGCTCGTTCGACGGCCGCGGCAACTACACGTTCGGAGTCACCGAGCAGCTGATCTTCCCGGAGATCGACTACGACAAGATCGACACGGTGCGCGGTATGGACGTCACGATCGTGACGACCGCGCGCACCGACGACCAGGGCCGCGCGCTCCTCACTGCGCTCGGCTTCCCGTTCCGGCGCGACAGCTAGGGGTTGTAACGCATGGCGAAGAAAGCTCTGATCCAGAAGCAGCAGCGCAAGCCGAAGTTCGGCGTGCGCGCGTACACGCGTTGCCGCCGGTGTGGCCGCGCGCGCTCGGTGTACCGAAAGTTCGGGTTGTGCCGCATCTGCTTGCGGGACATGTCGCACTCCGGTGAGATCCCCGGCGTCACGAAGGCGTCGTGGTGAGAGGGGGCCGCCGGTGACGATGACCGACCCCATCGCCGACATGCTCACGCGTATCCGCAACGCGAACGTCGCGTTCCACGACGACGTCATCATGCCGTCGTCGAAGGTGAAGGAGGCGCTGGCCAAGATCCTCGTGAGCGAGGGCTACATCGAGGACTTCTCGGTGGAGGACGACCCCGAGCGGCCCGGACGCAAGCTGAAGATCGTGATGAAGTACACGCCCGACCGTCGGCGCACGATCTCCGGCCTCCGACGTGTGTCGAAGCCCGGTCTGCGCGTCTACACGAAGGCGGCCGAGGTGCCCCGCGTGCTCGGGGGAATGGGCATCGCGATCCTTTCGACGAACCAGGGCTTGATGACGGACCGCGAGGCGCGTCGCCGCAAGGTCGGCGGCGAGGTCCTCTGCCAGGTCTGGTAGGAGCGAGCCGCCATGTCCCGAGTCGGCAAGAGCCCGATCCCGATCCCGTCGGGCGTCGAGGTGAGCATTGACGGCCCGCGTGTGTCGGTGAAGGGGCCGAAGGGCGAGCTCGCCCACGAGGCTCCGCCGTCGATCACGGTCACGCGTGAGGGCGACGAGCTCGTCGTCACGCGCCCCGACGACGAACGCGACAACCGCGCGCTCCACGGCCTCACGCGCTCGCTGGTCAACAACATGGTCGTGGGGGTATCGGAGGGATACAGCCGTGAGCTCGAGATCGTCGGCGTCGGATATCGCGCGACGGCCCAGGGCCCGGCACGGCTCGAGCTCCAGGTCGGCTTCTCGCACCCCGTGCACTTCGAGGCGCCCGAGGGGATCTCCTTCGAGGTGCCGACCCCGACGCGCATCACCGTGCGCGGCTGCGACAAGCAGCTCGTCGGTCAGGTGGCCGCCGACATCCGCAAGATCCGCAAGCCCGAGCCGTACAAGGGCAAAGGCATCCGCTACGCCGACGAGCGCGTCCAGCGCAAGGCCGGCAAGTCGGCGAAGTAGAGGCAGACGATGGCAACCCACAAGGTCCAGGCGAGGCACCGGCGTCACCGCCGGGTGCGCAAGAAGGTCGAGGGAACGGCCGAGCGGCCGCGCCTGTCGGTGTTCCGTTCGAGCCGGCACGTGTACGCGCAGCTGATCGACGACGCGAGCGGCCGGACGCTGTTCGCAGCGTCGACGATGGAGAAGGACGCTCGCGCCGGTGTCACCGCCACCGTCGACGCCGCGCAGCAGGTGGGCAGGCGGCTCGGCGAGCGGGCGAAGGCCGCCGGCGTCACCGGCGTGGTGTTCGATCGAGGCGGGTTCCGCTATCACGGGCGCGTCGCCGCGGTCGCCGAGGGTGCCCGCGAAGCAGGACTGGAGCTGTAGATGCCCGAAGGTCAATACGAGGAGCGCGTGATCGCGATCAACCGCGTCGCCAAGGTCGTGAAGGGCGGCCGGCGGTTCTCCTTCACCGCGCTGGTCGTGGTGGGTGACGGCGAGGGCAACGTCGGCCTCGGCTACGGCAAGGCCAAGGAGGTACCGGCCGCGATCCAGAAGGGCATGGAGGAGGGCAAGAAGAACCTCTTCGCCGTCCCACTCGCCGGGTCCACGATCACGCACCGCATCATCGGCGAGCACGACGCCGCCCGGGTCCTGCTCAAGCCGGCCGCGCCGGGCACCGGCGTGATCGCCGGGGGTGCCGCACGCGCCATCCTCGAGGCCGCCGGTGTCCACGACGTCCTCGCGAAGTCGCTCGGATCGTCGAACGCGATCAACGTCTCGCGCGCCACGATCAACGGCCTGCAGTCGCTTCGCCGCCCGGACGAGGTCGCCCAGATGCGCGGCAAGTCGGCCGAGGAGGTCTCGACGGGCGGGATGCTCCGCGCCTACCGCGAGCGGAACCGGCCGAAGACGGAAGTCACCGAGGTGCCGTGACCATGGCCGGGACCCTGCGCATCACGCAGATCCGATCGACGATCGGCGCGAAGCCGAAGCAGCGCGGGACGCTCCGCGCGCTCGGCCTGCGACGCGTCCACCAGACCGTCGAGCACCCGGACAAGCCCGAGATCCGGGGCATGATCGACCGGGTCCCCCATCTCGTGAGAGTCGAAGAGCGGTGAGCGCGGACGGAGTGAAGCGAGTGCAGCACAGCGAAGCGAGCGCCCGCGGGCCGGGTACCCCGGCTCGCAGCGAGCGCAGCAATGGTGAGGAGGCGTAGGCGATGCCCATCAAGGTCCACGACTTGAAGCCGGCGCCGGGCTCGAAGCGCGCCCCACGCCGTCCTGGTCGCGGCATCGGCGGCAAGGGCGGCAAGACCGCGGGTCGGGGCATGAAGGGCCAGGGCGCGCGCGACACGGTCAAGCCCGGGTTCGAGGGCGGGCAGACGCCGCTGCACCGCCGCACCCCGAAGGCCAAGGGCTTCAAGAACCCGTTCCGCGTCGAGTACGCGGTCGTCAACCTCGACTCGCTCGAGGGCTTCGACGCGGGCGCGACCGTCGACCCGGCCGCATTGCGCGCAAGGGGCCTCGTCGCCAAGCAGGGGCTCGTGAAGGTGCTCGGCCGCGGCGAGGTGACGAAGTCGTTCACCGTGCGGGCACACGCGTTCTCGTCGAAGGCCAAGCAGGCGATCGAGGGTGCGGGCGGCAGCACCGAGGTGCTGCCCGCTCCGTGGGGCGATCGGCGCCCGCCCGCGAAGGGCAACGCGCTCACGAACCGGTAGGGATGGGCTCGCCACGGCGAGCCGTCACGCGGTCGGGGCGCCGCTCGAGCCGGTTTTGTGCTTTGCAGTCCTCTGGCGCGAGCGAGGCCCCGCCAACGGGGCCTCGCCAGTCAGTCCGTGCTGCTCAGCAGCCGGGGCACGGGCAGCACTCTGGGCACGGGCACATGGCACCTCCCCTCGTATCGACGCCGGTCGATACGTTTAGGGTGACCGATGTATCGACCATCGTCAATGCGAACGCGGCTCGGGCCAGCAGTCGTGGCCGGCACGACATCGAGTCAAGGTGGGCGAGGGCTCGCCGTCGACCCGGCCCGCCACCCGACGGAGGTCTGATTTCGCCGGTCCGGTAGGCTCTCCAGGCCGCGCCGGCAGCCGTTTCGCGCCCAGGAGCCCCACCCAGCCATGCTGTCCCGCCTCCGGAACATGTTCCGGGTCCCCGACCTGCGGAGCAAGATCCTCTTCACCCTGCTGATCGTCGGGGTGTACCGCGTCGGCGCCCACCTGCCGGTGCCGTACGTCGACTTCAGCGCGATCAAGGACCTCCAGGACACCGCGAACAACAGCGGTGTGGTCGGCTTCCTCGACCTCTTCTCCGGTGGCGCGATCACGAACGTCGCGATCTTCTTCCTCGGGATCATGCCGTACATCACGGCGTCGATCATCATGCAGCTGCTCGGGGTGGTGATCCCGAAGCTCGAGGAGTGGCAGAAGGAAGGCCAGACCGGGCAGAAGAAGATTACCCAGTGGACCCGCTACCTGACGATCGCGCTCGCGCTCGTGCAGTCGACCGGCTTCGTGTTCGCCCTCCACGAGGGCAAGGGTGGGCTGATCGGTCTCAGTGCCGCCCGGCTCCCTCAGAACGTCGACTTCATCCCCGGCTTCAGCGCCCCACGGGCCGCGCTCATCGTGCTGACGTGGACCGCCGGCACCGCGCTGGTCATGTGGTTGGGCGAGCTGATCACCCAGCGCGGGATCGGCAACGGCATGTCGATCCTCATCTTCGCCTCGGTCGTCTCCCGGCTCCCCGCCCAGGGGGGCGCGATCTGGAGCGAGGGATCGAAGTTCCAGTTCTTCACGATCATCGCGATCGGCATCCTGATGATCGTGGCGATCGTGTTCGTCGAGTCCGGCCAGCGGCGAATACCCGTGCAGTTCGCCAAACGGGTGGTCGGCCGTCGCATGTACGGCGGCCAGAGCACGTACATCCCGCTGAAGGTGAACCAGTCGGGCGTGATCCCCGTGATCTTCGCCAGCTCGATCCTGTCGTTTCCCGCTCTGATCGCGTCGGCGCTGGGGAACAACGGCCACGGCATCCAGCAGTGGATCAACGACAACCTGGTCACGCGTCAGAGCTGGTTCTACATGGCCTTCTACACGATCCTGATCATCTTCTTCGCCTACTTCTACACGGCGATCGCGTTCAATCCGCAACAGCAGGCCGACATCATCCGCAAGCAAGGGGGGTTCATCCCGGGCGTGCGTCCCGGTCCGCAGACGGAGCGGTACCTCGCGAAGGTGCTCAACCGGATCACGTTGCCGGGCTCGCTCTTCCTCGCCACGATCGCGCTGGCACCGCTGCTCGTGTTCGCGCTCTGGGACATCCGCCAGTTCCCGTTCGGTGGCACCGCGCTGTTGATCACCGTGGGCGTCGCGCTCGAGACGATGAAGCAGATCGACAGCCAGCTGATGATGCGGAACTACGAGGGCTTCCTGACCTGAGCATGAAGGGACGAGGCCCGCGGATCGTGCTGATCGGCAAGCAGGGTGCGGGCAAGGGAACGCAGGCCGGCCGGTTGGCCGAGCACTACGGGGTCGCGCACATCTCGACCGGCGACCTCTTCCGCGACGCGGTCCGTGACCGCACGCCGCTCGGTCTCGAGATCCAGCGCTACATCGAGCACGGCAACCTCGTACCCGACGACATCGTCATCGACATGATCGAGCATCGCTTCGAGGAGGACAACAGCCTCCAGGACGGCTTCGTCCTCGATGGCTTCCCGCGGACCGCGCGTCAGGCCGACGAGCTCGAGCGGGTGCTGGCCGGCAAGCCGCTCGACCTGGTCATCGACATCGACGTGCCGACCGAGATCGTGCTGCACCGCATCGCGGGTCGCCGCGTGTGCGAGCGGTGCGGGGCCACCTATCACGTCGACAGCCCACCCAAGAACGACTGGATCTGCGACCTGTGCGGCGGACCGGTCACCCAGCGCGAGGACGACACCGAAGACGCGGTGCTCCGGCGTTTGGACCTCTACGAGAAGGAGACGCTGCCGCTGATCCAGTTCTACCGCCGCGCCGGCAAGCTCGCGCACGTCGACGGCACGGTCGACAGTGACGACGTGTTCAAGTCGATCGTCAAGCTCGTCGACGAGCGCTACGAGCCCTGCCGGGCCGCCTCGACGTGATCACCCGCAAGAGTCCCGACCAGATCGCCCTCATGCGGCGGGCCGGCAAGGTCGTCGCGGAGATGCACGAGGAGTGCATCCGCGCCGCCAAGCCCGGCGCCACCACCGCCGACGTCGATCTCGCTGCACGCGAGGTGCTCGACCGGCGCGGCGCGCGGTCGAACTTCCTCGGCTACCACGGCTTCCCCGCGGTCGTGTGCACGTCGCCGAACCACGTGATCGTCCACGGAATCCCGAGTGACGTGGTCGTGCTCGAGGAGGGCGACATCTTCTCCATCGACTGCGGGGCGATCATCGAGGGCTGGCACGCGGACGCCGCGCTCACGGTGCCGATCGGCGAGATCGACGACGAGTCGAAGCGGCTGATCGAAGTGACACGCAAGTCGCTCGAGGCGGCGATCGACCAGGTCGTCGAGGGCAACCGCCTCGGGGACATCGGCGCCGCGGTCGAGGGCATCGCCGAAGGGGCCGGCTTCAGCGTCGTGCGCGAGTACGTCGGTCACGGGATCGGCACCGCGATGCACGAAGAGCCCCAGGTGCCCAACTACGGCCCGGCCGGGCGCGGGCTCAAGCTCAAGACGGGCCACGTGCTCGCGATCGAGCCGATGGTCAACGCCGGCGGGCGCGAGACCGAGGTGCTCGACGACGGCTGGACGGTCGTCACCCGAGACCGCCGCCGCTCGGCCCACTTCGAGCACACGATCGCGGTCACCGACCACGGCCCCGAGGTCCTGACGCTGCCATGGTAAGGGCAGCGTCAGGAACTCACCGCGGAGCGAGCGGCTGTGGCGCAGGTACCCTGCGCGGCAGCGAGCGCAGCCATGGAGAGGTCCTGACGCTGCCCTGGTAGGGCCCGGGGAGACCGGGCACCGGACGGGGCGAGGAGCCAGACAGCAGCCGGCGCCTCTGGGGAGGCGGGTCGCGGAGGCTCGGTGGGCGTCGTGTTCGAGACCGGCGTGCGCTCCGGCGACGGCCTCGTCACGATCACGTACGACCCGGCGGCGGGCGGCTGCCCGGCTCCGGCCGTGATCGTCCAGCCGCGCTTCACGGGATAGCTCCCCGGAGGCCCTGATTTCTCAGGGTCTTCCGGCATCCTGTAGCCTGGAACGGCTCCAAGTGAGTTGTCTGGGGCGTTTCGCGCGCCCGTACAGGAGGCGAGAAGGCCCTGGCCAAGCCCAAGGACGACACGATCCTCGTCGAGGGGACGGTGGTGGAACCGCTCCCCAACGCGATGTTCCGGGTCGAGCTCGAGAACGGGCACAAGGTGCTCGCCCACATCTCCGGGAAGATGCGCATGAACTACATCCGGATCCTCCCGGGCGACCGGGTCCAGGTCGAGCTCACGCCGTACGACCTGAGCCGCGGCCGCATCACGTACCGGTACAAGTAGCAGGGCAAGGGATGAAGGTCCGTCCGTCGGTCAAGAAGATCTGTGAGAAGTGCAAGGTGATACGCCGGCACGGGTCGGTGCGCGTCATCTGCCAGAACCCGCGTCACAAGCAGCGCCAGGGATAGGAGTGGCCGTACTGATGCGCCAGGTACAAATTTGGCGTCCGAGCGAACGGCCGCGGCGCAGGTATCCTGCGCCGCAGCGACCGAGGCAATAGGGATGGCCCGCATCGCCGGCGTCGACATCCCCCGCGAGAAGCGGCTGGAGATCTCGCTCACGTACATCTTCGGCATCGGCCGCTCATCGGCCCACACCGTCTGCGACCAGACCGGGCTGTCGCGCGACACCCGCGTGCGCGACCTCACCGACGACGAGGTGGCGAAGCTCCGCACGTTCATCGACTCCAACATGAAGGTCGAAGGCGACCTCAGGCGGGAGGTCGCCGCCAACATCAAGCGCAAGGTCGAGATCGGCAGCTACGCCGGGATCCGCCACCGCCGCGGGCTTCCCATCCACGGTCAGCGCACGCGTACCAACGCGCGCACGCGCAAGGGCCCGAAGAAGACGGTCGCCGGCAAGAAGCGCGTCCGCAAGCACTGACGGAGAGGTAGAGCACAGCAGTGGCCAAGCCGGCAGCAGGTGGCCGACGCCCGAAGCGTCGCGAGCGCAAGAACATCGCGTACGGCGTCGCGCACATCAAGTCGTCGTTCAACAACACGATCATCACGATCACCGACCAGCAGGGCAACACGATCGCGTGGGCGTCGTCGGGCAACGTCGGCTTCAAGGGCTCCCGCAAGAGCACGCCGTTCGCCGCGCAGCTCGCGGCAGAGACGGTCGCGCGTCGCGCGATGGAGCACGGCGTGCGCAAGGTCGACGTGATGGTCAAGGGCCCGGGCTCCGGTCGCGAGACGGCGATTCGCACGATCCAGAACACCGGCATCGAGGTGGTCGGCATCAAGGACGTCACCCCGATCCCGCACAACGGTTGTCGTCCGCCGAAGCGACGGAGGGTCTGACGTGGACCGAGCGAACGAAGTGAGCGAGGGGAACACGCCGAGCGAGTGGCCGCGGGCCGGGTACCCCGGCCCGCAGCGAGCGAGGCCATAGAGATGGCGCGTGAGCTGACCGGCGCCGTCTGCCGCTACTGCCGCCGCGAGCGGATGAAGCTGTTCCTCAAGGGCCAGAAGTGCGACACGATGAAGTGCCCGGTGGAGCGCAAGCCGTACCCACCCGGCGAGCACGGCCGCGGCCGCATCCGTGAGAGCGAGTACCTGCTCCAGCTGCGCGAGAAGCAGAAGGCGCGCCGCATCTACGGGCTCATGGAGAAGCAGTTCCACAACCTGTACGTGAAGGCCACTCGCCAGGGGGGCATCACCGGCGAGAACCTGTTGAGGATGCTCGAGCTCCGGCTCGACAACGTCGTCTACCGCGCCAACTTCGCGTCGAGCCGCAACCAGGCGCGTCAGCTCGTCCGCCACGGGCACGTGACCGTGAACGGCAAGCGCGTGACGATCCCGTCGTACGAGTGCCGCCGCGGTGACGTCGTCGAGATCGGCGCGAAGGCCAAGAACCAGATCGTGATACGACACAACATCGACACGCTCGACCGGGCTGTGCCGCCGTGGCTCGACGTCACGACCGGCGACCTCGAGGCGACCGTGCGCGATCTGCCGCTGCGCGACCAGATCGACGTGCCTGTGCGCGAGCAGCTCATCGTCGAGCTCTACTCGAAGTAACCCCGCGAGATCCGTCAGCGGGCACCCCGCTGCGAGAACACAGAAGAAGGCAGACATGCTCATCATCCAGCGCCCCGAGGTCGAGGCCGGCGAGCCCGAGGGCAACACGCAGTCGTTCACGATCAGCCCGCTCGAGCCCGGCTTCGGGCACACGCTCGGCAACAGTCTCCGGCGCACGTTGCTGTCGTCGATTCCCGGCGCGGCGGTCAGCCAGGTGCGCTTCGACGAGGCGCTCCACGAGTTCGACACGATCCCCGGAGTGAAGGAGGACGTGACCGACCTCATCCTCAACATCAAGGATCTCGTGCTGCGGTGCACGAGCGAGGAGCCCGTCACGTTGCGTCTCGACAAGCGCGGTCCCGGTGAGGTGACCGCCGGCGACATCCAGACGACCGCCGACGTCGAGATCCTCAATCCCGAGCTCCACCTCGCCACGGTCAACCAGCGCGGTCGCCTGGCCGTCGACCTCACGGTCGAGCAGGGCCGCGGCTACCTGTCGGCCGAGCGCAACAAGCGCACGTCGACGATCGGCGTGGTCCCGGTCGACGCGATCTTCTCGCCGGTGCGGCGGGTCGCGTTCTCGATCGAGCCGACACGCGTCGAGATGGCAACGAACTACGACAAGCTGACGCTCGAGATCGAGACCGACGGGTCGATCTCGCCGCGTGACGCGCTGGCGTCGGCCGGTGACACGTTGCGCGCCCTCGTAGGCCTCGTCGCCGACCTGTCCAACGAGCCGAAGGGGCTCGAGCTGGGCGAGGTCTCGCCGCAGACCGCGGCGTCGCCCGACCTCGAGCTCCCGATCGAGGAGCTCGACCTCTCGGAGCGTCCCCGCAACTGCCTGAAGCGCGCCCGGGTCGACACGATCGGCCAGCTCGTGCAGAAGAGCGAGGACGACCTGCTCGCCATCACGAACTTCGGTTCGAAGTCGCTGGAAGAGGTCCTCCAGAAGCTCGACGAGCGCGGCCTCTCCTTGCGGGTGAAGGAGTAACGCGCACGATGCCCGCGCCGAGCAAGGGGCCTCGCCTGGGGAAGGACCCCGCGCACCAGCGCTTGCTGCTGGCGAACCTCGCCGCGCATCTGTTCGAGGCCGAGCACATCGTGACGACGGAGGCGAAGGCCAAGGCCTTGCGACCCTACGCCGAGCGTCTGATCACGAAGGCAAAGGCAGGCGGCGTCCACGACCGGCGACAGGTGGTCGCGAAGCTGCACGACAAGCAGGTCACCCACAAGCTCTTCACGGACATCGCGCCGCGCTACGCGGAGCGGCCGGGCGGATACCTGCGCATCCTGAAGCTCGGTCCTCGTCCGGGTGACAACGCGCCGATGGCGCGCATCGAGCTGGTGTGAGCCTGTTCGACGCCGGCCACGAGCGGCCGGCGTCAGCGCCGGCGCCGGCGCCGGCGCGCTTCAAGCTGACCGTCGCGTACGACGGCACCGGCTTCCACGGCTTCGCGGCGCAGCGCGACGTGCGCACGGTGGAGGCCGTCCTCGGCGACGCGCTCGCGAAGGTCTTGCGTTCGTCGGTCGCGACGCTCCGCCTGACGTGCGCGGGCCGCACCGATGCCGGTGTGCATGCCTGGGGCCAGGTGGTCGGCATCACGGCACCAGCCGATACCGACCCGCACGAGCTGCGACGCAGCGTCACTCGCATGCTCGGGCCCGAGGTCGTGGTGCGTCGCGCCGAGGTCGCTCCGCTCGACTTCGACGCGCGCCGTTCGGCGAAGTGGCGGCGGTACCGCTACATGATCGTCAACCGTCCGGAACCGGACCCTTTCCTCGCTCGGTACTCGTGGTGGGTGCCGGAGCCGCTCGATCTCTCGCTGCTGCGGCTCGCCGCCGACCCGTTCGTGGGCGAGCACGACTTCGCGGCGTTCTGCCGGCGCGGGCCCGCGGGCTCGACGACCGTGCGGCGCGTTCTCGATTCGCGCTGGCTCCCGTGCCCGGACGACGGCGTGTTGCGTTACGAGATCCGCGCCGCCGCCTTCTGCTGGCAGATGGTGCGGTCGATCGTCGGCACGATCGTCGACGCGGGCGGGGGCCGGCGCCGGCCCGGCGAGATCCTGGGCACCCTCCGCCGAGGCGACCGAAGCGCAGCCGGTCAGCTTGCGCCGGCGCAGGGTCTCGTCCTGCACGACGTCGGCTATTGAGTGACTGCACACACATCCTCGACGCGAGATCGAATTCGATGGCTACCGGCGGCTCAGTCCCGCCAGATCAGGTAGCCGTCGATGTCTGCGTCGAGGCGTCGGGCGTGGGGGAACCGCGCGAGGGCGGCACGGCGGAGGTCAGGTCGGTCGTGCGGGTCGAGCGCGACGACGATTTGGCAACCGTCGAGCTCGCGCTTGGTGACGACTGCGTTGACGTCCGGGAGGTAGACGGGGAGCGACTCGGTGGGCCATCCGATCGAGCACACGCGGTCGTCCGGTCGGCGAAGCCGGCTGACCTCCTCGGCCGCGACCCGGTTGGCGTAGTGGTCGTCGGTGTAGGCCGACAGATTCGGTAGGAGCGCGAGGGTGGCGGCGCTCACGGCCAGCGCTGCGCCGTACCGCAGGCGGTAGAGGCCGTGCGCGGCGACGACCGCGACTGCGGGTGTCGCCCACACGAAGAAGCGTGCGTAGAGATGTTGCGGCGCAAACAGCCAGAGCGCGGCGACGATGATCGTGAAGAATCCCGCGAGGGCGATGGTTTCGCGCCGATGGCGCAGCGGCCAGAGCGCCACTGCGACTCCGAGCGCGGTGAGCGCGACCGCGACCGGCTGGCCGCCGAGGAGTTCTCGGGAGAGCTCGAGGGGGAACTGCGGACGGAACACTCGGGTCTGGTTGGCGTCGGCCATCGCGCGGGCGACGCCGAGGTAGGCAACGCCGCCGATCAGGGTCCCGGCGAGCCATCGTGCTCGCCATTGTGGGGTGATCGCCCGCCGTGCGCCGAGCAACACGATGTGGCCGACGACGACCACCAGCATGTACAGCTGCGCGGTGAGCCCGACGGCGATCAGCGCGATGTACGCAGCGCCGCGCTGGCGCGATGACCTCCGCTCGAGGTCGAGCAAGAGCAGGGTGGACGCCACCGCGCAGAGTGTCATCAGGCTGTAGCCGCGTACTGTGCGCGCCGCAGTCAGAAAGAGCGGGTTGGTGGCGAGCAGGCCGCCGGCGAGGACCGCGACGACGAGGCCGCTGCGTCGGGCCACCGCCGCAACCACGATGCCGATGCACGCTGCCGCGGCGAGCATAGGCGCCAGCCGCATGACCCATTCGCTCGTGCTGTGCGTGATCGAGAACACGAGATGCTCGAGGAACGAGAAGCCGACGTGGTTGTTGTTGGCGATCTGACGCCGTAGCGGGTCGAGCATCGATCGGGTGAAGACGAAGTACTTGGCCGTTATGGCGTCGTCGTAATCGAACGCCCTCGTGATGCCCGGCAGATAGAGAAGCGCAGCCAGCGCCCCACTCATCCAGCCGGCACGGCGCGCTACCCGCGCGGATGCGCGCGACGGCCGCCGACGTGCGATGAACCTGTCCTCGAGCGCAACAGCGGCCAAGACGGAAGATCCTCCGGTGGGCGTTGAACCGCCACCACGACGCGGCGTCCCGCAGCCTCACCAGATGGCATCGGCACCCGAATTCGACGGCTTGACGAGACCGAGACCCGATCGGGTCATGGGATGAGCGACCACATCGGATCCGTGCCCCTCGTGACGTAGCCCCGAATGTGGTCCCGTCCGCCGGGCGTTACGCCCCGGGTGCGTCTCCCAGGTAGAGGAACCCGTACCCCTCGTCGCGGAAGACGAGGCCCTCTTGCCGAAGTGCGACGTCCCAGTCGCCGCGGACGTCGGGGTCGTTCTCCTCCATGCCGTGGTCGGCGACGAGCACGAACGCGGTGTCGTCGAAGATGCCGGCGCGCTCGACCGCGGCGAGGATCGCACCCATGCGCGCGTCGGTGTCGCGGACGCCGGCCGCGGCGATCTCGGAGTACGGACCGCCTTCGTGCATCGCGGCGTCGGTGAGCGTGAAGTTGCAGAACAGGAAGGTGGGCGTCGGGCACGTCACGCCCATGTACTCCCCGCTCAGGATCCCGGTCGCCTGCTCGACGCACATGTGGTCGACGACCGTCGACCAGCGGTAGTCCTTGGACGGGCGAACGAACCGCTCGGTCGAGTGGGGCACGCCCTTGGGGTCGCGCGAGTACTCGGGTACCTCGCCGCGGCGGAAGTAGTCGAATGTCGACCAGTCGGCACCGATGTCGCACGGCTCGTCGACGGACGCGGTGAAGCCGCCCGGGAAGGCACGGCGTAATGCGGCGTGGATCGAGTCGACACCCGGAAACGCGTGCTGCATCGACCACGGCCACGTGTCGTTGGAGTTCGTGATGATCTGCTCGCCGGTACGCCGGTCGAACCACGCGTTGTGCAGGATCCCGTGGTGACCGGGGAGGCGCCCGGTGAGGATCGACGTGTGGTTGGCGAGCGTGACGGTCGGCAGGCCGGCCATCGCACCGTGACCGTACGCGGTGCCCATCTCGATCAGCCGGGCGACGTTCGGGACCTCGCCGCGCTCCGCCATGTCGTAGAGCACGTTCGGATTCGTGCCGTCGAAGAGGAACGCCACGACGTGGCGCGGACGACCGGACGCGAGATCGAGCGTGTCGGTGAGCACGTCGCCGTCCTGCGCGACGAGATGGCGACCGTCGAGACCCGGCGGCGCACCCAGCAGCTCGAGCACCGTCGGGGCGACGTCGACGAGCCGCGCCGCTCGGGGCACCAGCCTGTCGGCTCGCACACCCTTGCCTGCGAGCACCAGGGGTGCGCGGGCCTGCACGACGCCCAACGAGCCGTGCTCTCCGATGTGACCGCCTTGCTCCTCCCAGTTGTGGTCGGCGGAGTGGATCACGCACAGATCGGGCGCGGCGGGGTGGTCGAACAGCTGTGCCACCTGGTCGAACGCGTGCGGGTACGCGTTCTCGGCTCGCGTGGGATTGCGATGTGCCTGCTCGACGGCGAGGGGCGTGAACTTGTCGGTCGACTGGTCGGCGAGCGGGTTCGCGCCACCCGCCTCCAGCACCCGGAAGCCGTCGGTGTCGCGGCGGAACCGGACCCACCCGTCGTGTGAGCGAGCCTCGTAGGCACCGTCGCGCACGAGCAGGACCATGTCGACGATCGGGTCGAGCGCGGCGTCGGTCAGGATCGCGATGGCGCGCTCGGCGTCGGCCGCTCGCTCCGGGGCGAGGCCCGCGGTCGACGTCATGCGGGCAGCGTACCGGCCGCGATCGGGCGGATTGCCGGAGGCGCCCCGTCGTCGGTAGAATGTTCGTTCGTGTTCACGCCCGTGTGGTGAGGCGTTGAACCCCCGTTCTCGGGACGCATTCCTCCACAGAGGAAGCCGTTGCGCACCTTCCAGCCGAAGCCTTCCGACATCGAGCGCGCCTGGCACGTCGTCGACGCCGACGGCGCGGTGCTCGGCCGGCTGGCTTCCGAGGTCGCGCGCATCCTGCGCGGCAAGCACAAGCCGATCTGGGCGCCGCACGTCGACACCGGCGACCATGTGATCGTGGTGAACGCGGCCCGTCTCGACGTCAGCATCCGCAAGGCGGAGGGCAAGCAGTACTTCCGGCACTCCGGATACCCGGGCGGCATCCGCGCGGAGTCGCTCGAGCACATGCTCGGGCGCGACCCGTCGCGCGTCGTGCGCCTCGCAGTGCGCGGCATGCTGCCGAAGGGTCCCCTCGGGCGACGCATGCTCAAGAAGCTCCGCGTGTACCCGGGCCCGACGCACCCGCACGCGGCGCAGCAGCCGCAGCCGATGGCCCTCGCAACGGGCCGGCGTACCCGCACACCCGCAGGAGCCTGACGGTGCCGAAGCCGCTCATCCAGTCGACAGGTCGCCGCAAGGAGGCAGTCGCACGTGTGCGCCTGCGCGCCGGCAGCGGCAAGGTGATCATCAACGGTCACCCGATCGAGCAGTACTTCACGATCCTCACGCACCGGCAGGCGGCCACCGAGGCCCTCCGCCTCACCCAGACCGCCGACGTCTACGACGTCGATGCCGCGATCGATGGTGGTGGCGTGAGCGGGCAAGCCGGCGCGCTGCGCCTCGGCATCGCGCGCGCCCTCGTCGGGCTCGACGACGAGCTGCGCCCGACGCTCAAGAAGGCCGGTCTTCTCGTGCGCGATGCGCGCGAGAAGGAGCGCCGCAAGTACGGGCTCAAGAAGGCCCGTAAGGCGCCCCAGTACTCCAAGCGGTAGGCCGCGCCCCGGGGCGCGAGCACGTGACCCTTCGATTCGGCACCGACGGCATCCGCGGCGTCGCCAACCGCGAGCTCTCACCGGAGCTCGTCACCGCGCTCGGTCGCGCGGCCGCGACCGTGCTCGGCCAACAGCAGCCGTTCATCGTCGGTCGCGACACGCGCCGTTCCGGGCCGATGGTCGAGGCCGCGCTCGTCGCCGGTCTCTGCTCGGAGGGCGCGGACGTCGAGCTGGTCGGCGTCCTCCCGACACCCGCCGTCGCCTACCTCGCGCAGGTGCGGGACGCGCCCGCGGTCGTCATCTCCGCGAGCCACAACTCGTTCGAGGACAACGGCGTGAAGCTGTTTGCGCCGGGTGGGCGGAAGATCCCGGCAGAGCTCGAGCAAGGCGTCGAGCAGGAGCTGCACCGGCTGGCGAACAGCGCACCACCCGCCGGTCCGGCTGGGCGAGCGGTCGGTGTCGCCGGCACGGCACGCGATGCCTTCGACGAGTACGTCAAGCACGTCGTGGCGGCCCTCGAAGGCCGGCGCCTCGACGGGCTCCACGTGATTGTCGATTGTGGGCACGGGGCCGCGTTCCGGTCGGCTCCGCGCGCACTCCGAGAGCTCGGCGCACACGTCGAGGTGATGAACGCCGCGCCCGACGGCACGAACATCAACGCCAACTGTGGCTCGACCGACCCGTCCGCGTTGCAGGACGCGGTCGTCGAGCATCGAGCCGCCGTGGGGCTCGCCCTCGATGGTGACGCGGACCGTGTCATCGCGGTCGACGAGCGGGGTGCCATCGTCGACGGAGACCAGATCCTGGCGATCGCCGCGCTCGACCTCAACGAGCGCGACGCGTTGCGGGGGAACGCAGTGGTCGGCACGGTGATGTCGAACCTGGGCTTGCGCAAGTGCCTTGCCCAGCACGGCATCGACTTCGTCGAGACCCCGGTCGGCGACCGCAACGTGTCCGACGAGCTCGAGCGCCGATCGTTGTCGCTCGGTGGCGAGCAGTCGGGCCACATCATCTTCACCGACCACGCGACGACGGGCGATGGCACGCTGACAGGCGCGATGTTGCTCGACGTCATCGCGGGTACCGGGCACTCGCTCTCTCTGCTCGCCGGGATCATGCAGCGCTTCCCGCAGGTGCTGCGCAACGTCGCGGTGCGCGATCGGAGCGTGCTCGATCACGACGGCCGCTTCTGGGAAGAGGTGCGCGCGCTGGAGGACCAGCTCGCGCCGAACGGACGCGTCCTGGTCCGCCCGTCCGGCACCGAGCCCGTCGTCAGGGTGATGGTCGAAGCCATCACGCTCGAGCAGGCCGAGCTCGGCGCCGACCGCATGGTCGAAGCACTGGTTGCCACCGCCGGTCCCCCATTGGACGTCTGAGAGCAGCCGAGCGTCCCGTAGGGCGACGCCGGGTATCCCGGCGTCGAGCGAGCGCGACCGACATCTGAGAGCAGCCGAGCGTCCCGTAGGGCGACGCCGGGTATCCCGGCGTCGAGCGAGCGCGACCGACATCTAGGCTTTTCAGGATGTGCGGCATCATCGGCGTGGTCCGACGTCGCTCGACGCGCGAGCCACCCGACCTCGCGACGCTCGTCGACGAGCTCGACCACGTGGTCACGAGCATCGAGGGATGGCGCGGCGAGCTCGACACGCTCGAACGTGTTGCGATCGGCATCGAGTCGATCGACACGGCTTTGCACGGTGTACCAGGTGTGCGCGCACTGCTCGCGGACAAAGCCGGCGCGCTCGCGATCGAGCACCGCGCGGAGCGGCTCGACCTTCTGCTCCGTGACGCGGAGTCCCGGCTCGACGCGGGCGACGTGCCGTTCGACGGTGGTCTCGAGGCGCTCAACGCGACGCTGATGCGTGCACGCGACGCGCGGTGGGCCCTGGCGCAGGACCGGCTGCGAACGGCGCGGGCGGTCGCCGACCTGGCCGGCCCCGGCGCCTCCGCAGCCGCGGTCGAGGCCTGCACCTCGATACAGGTCGCACTGTCGGCGCTCGACCGGCTGGAGGTCCGCGGCCGCGACTCGGCCGGGCTGCACGTGCTCGTCCGGGGTCACGGCGTCACGCTCTCCGACCCCGCGGTGCGACGGCTCGTCGAGGCGCGCACGTCGGACCCGCTCTTCGCGTCGGGCTCGGTGCGCAGCGTCGACGGACTTCTCGCGTTCGTCTACAAGGCCGCGGCCGAGATCGGCGAGCTCGGCGACAACACTGCGGTCCTTCGCGGCGCGATTCGTGACGACGAGCTGTTGCATCTCGCGCTCGCGGCCGACACCGCCGAAGCCGTCGTCCTCGGTCACACGCGTTGGGCCAGTGTCGGGATCATCTCGGAGGCGAACGCGCACCCGCTCGACTCGTTCGAGCTCGAGCAAACCGCCGCCGGTGTGCCCTACGTCGCCGCTGCCCTCAACGGCGACGTCGACAACCATGCCGACCTCAAGGCGCTCGAAGGCTTGCGCCTCCCGCCGGAGATCACCACCGACGCGAAGGTCATTCCCACGCTCGTGGCCCGGCGGCTGGCCGACGGGCAGGGCGCCGCCGACGCGTTCCGCAAGACGGTCGCGGCGCTCGAAGGCTCGGTCGCCATCGCGGCCGCGGCCGCCGCGACCCCCGATCAGCTGATGCTGGCACTCCGCGGCAGCGGTCAAGCCCTCTACGTCGGGCTCGCGGAGGACGCGTTCGTGGTCGCGAGCGAGCCATACGGTCTCGTCGAGGAGACGTCCGTCTACCTCCGCATGGACGGCGAGACGCCGAACGATCCGGCGCGCCCGGCAGCCACTCGCGGCCAGATCGTGATCATCGATCCCGAGCACGCCGGGGACATCGACGGCATCACCCGTGTCGCGTATGACGGCACACCGCTGCCGGTCACGGGCGACGAGCTTCAGCACGCGCAGATCACCACTCGTGACATCGACCGCGGCGCGTACCCGCACTTCCTGCTGAAGGAGATCTCGGAGTCGCCCGACTCGTTCCGCAAGACATTGCGGGGCCGGATCACACAGCGCGACGGGCGATTGGTGGCCGATGTCGGCTCCGAGTCGCTGCCCGACGAGCTGCGCGTTGGCCTCCGCAGCGGTGAGATTCAGCGCGTCGTCGTCATCGGCCAGGGCACCGCGGCGGTCGCGGGTCAGAGCGTTGCCGCTGCGCTCGAGCGCGTCACCCGCGGCGCTCTGCTCGTCAGCGCGCAGCTGGCGACCGAGCTCTCGGGATTCGGCCTGCGCGACGACATGCGCGACACGCTCGTGGTCGCGATCAGCCAGAGCGGCACGACGACCGATACGAACCGTACGGTCGACCTCGTCCGGCAGCACGGCGCGCGTGTCGTGTCGATCGTCAACCGGCGCAACAGCGATCTCGTCGACAAGTCCGACGGTGTGCTGTTCACGTCGGACGGGCGCGACGTGGAGATGAGCGTCGCCTCGACGAAGGCGTTCTACGCGCAGATCGCCGCGGGGTGGCTGCTCGCTCTCGGGATCGCGCAGGAGACCGGTGGTGTCGATCCCGCCGAGGCCCACGATGTCTTGACCGCCTTGCGGGTGTTGCCCGACGCCATGCGTCAAGTCGTCGAGCAGCGCGACGCGATCGCCGCGGTGGCGCAGCGCCAGGCGCTGACGCGCCGCTACTGGGCAGTTGTCGGCAACGGCGCGAACGTCGTCGCAGCGCGCGAGCTCCGCATCAAGCTCTCCGAGCTCTGCTACAAGGCGATCGCGTGTGACTCCACCGAGGACAAGAAGCACATCGACCTGTCATCCGAGCCGATGACACTCGTGTGCGCGGCCGGACTGGACGGGTCGAACGCCGACGACGTCGCGAAGGAGGTGGCGATCTATCGCGCGCATCGGGGCGCGCCGGTGGTGATCGCCACGGTCGACGACATCGGGCGCTTCGCCGCCGCGCTCGAGACGATCCCGGTGCCCGCCGTGCATCCGGCGCTCGACTTCGTGCTCTCCACCGTCGCCGGCCATCTCTTCTGCTACGAGGCTGCGCTCGCGATCGACGCGTCGGCCCGGCCGTTGCGCGAGACACGGGCCGCGATCGAAGCCGCCGCGGCCGGTCCGCCGGAGGAGCTGCTCGAGCGCCTCGGGGCGCGAGTCGAGGACCCCGCTCGTCGCTTTCTCGACGGGCTGCGGGCCGGTCACTACGACGGGACGCTGGAGGCGAGCACGGCCACGCGGCTGGCGTCGCTCCTGCGGTACGCGACTGGTGCCGTCACGCTCGACTTCTACGAGATCGAGCACGGGAAGGTCGGCACGCCGAGCACCGTCGTGCAGGATCTCACCGCGGCGCTCACGAAGGGGATCGAGGAGCTGACCCGGCCCGTCGACGCGATCAAGCACCAGGCCAAGACCGTGACCGTTGGCATCTCCCGTTCCGACGAGACGCTGCTCCAGGCGCCCCTCGTGCGCGAGGTGCTCGCCGCCGGCGCGCCGCGTGACGGGCTCAGCTACCGAGCGCTCCGCACGCTGGCCGGGCTCGACCCGGCGGTCGGCGAGGTGACGGGCTTCACGCGGTACCACGTGGAAGGTGATCTGCTGGCCGACGAGGCCACACTGCATGTCGTCGACCGTGGTGGCATCGCGAGGGATCTCCGCTCGCGCACCGAGTACGACCCGCGCCTGCGCGGCACGAAGCACCGGGTGGCGACGCAACGCGAGGTGACCGCGAGCGTCGGTGGTGACGGCCGCACGCTCGTCATCGTGCCCGAAGTCAAGAACAACCAGACCGTTGGCATCACCCTGTTGCACGTGCGCTTCGCCGACCACCTCCCGGCAGACCGGATGAGGTCGGTCCTTCGCGGCTATCAAGGCCGCTACGGCGCGCTCCGCGACGCGGTGACCGAGACGGAGCCGACGTTCGACGACTCGGTGCTCGGCACGGTGCCGGTCGTCGACCTGCTGACCGAACCCGTCTACGTGCTGGCGGAGCACTGGCGTGCCAGCCAGGGACCGTAACCAGTTGGTGGTCGAAGCTTTGGCGCCGAGCGAGCGGCCGCGGGCCGGGTATCCCGGCCGGCAGCGAGTGAGGCCATGAGGGTGAGCGAGCGGCCGCGGGCCGGGTATCCCGGCCGGCAGCGAGTGAGGCCATGAGGGTGAGCGAGCGTCGGCCTGTGGAAGTTCAAGCTGCGCGACGTCGAGGTGGTCCGGCAGAAAGGGGGCGCACCGCGGGTCGCGTTGCACGGCCGGGCGGCGGAGATGGCCGAGGAGCGCGGCGTGCGCGGCTGGCACCTGTCGCTCACGCACACCGACACGATCGCGATGGCGATCGCGATCGCGGTGGGGTAGGTCTCGTGCTGCCCGTGCTCACGCCGGCGGAGATGGCCGAGGCCGACCGGCGCACGATCGCGGCCGGCACGCCGGTCGAGGTGCTGATGGAGCGGGCCGGGCGCGCCGCGGCGTGGATGGTCCGCCGACGGCATGCACCGTACGGCACTCGCGTCTTGGTCGTCTGCGGGAAGGGCAACAACGGCGGTGACGGGCTCGTGGCCGCACGGGTGCTGCGCGGATGGGGTGCAGCCGTGGACGTGTTCGAGTTGGCCGACGGCATCGACCGGGATGCGCTCCAGCGCGCGCTGTGGCGTTCGGACGTCGCGATCGACGCCATGTTCGGCACGGGCTTTCGTCGCGAGCTGCACAGCGACGCGGAGGCGGTGTCCGACGCGTTCGCGGGCTCGGACTGCGACACCGTCGCCGTCGACATCCCGTCGGGAGTGGACGGGCTCACCGGCGCGATCCACGACAAGGCCGTGATCGCCGATGTCACCGTGACCTTCTCTGCATTGAAGCCCGGGCTTCTCTTCGTGCCGGGAAGGCACCACGCGGGAGAAGTCGTCGTCGCCGACATCGGCATCGACGTCGGCGAGCCTGCGTTGGGGCTGGTCGAGGCGTCGGACGTCTGGTTGCCCATGCGTTCACCGCAAGCCAACAAGTGGGACAGCGGATTGCTCGTGATCGGCGGCTCCGGTGGCATGACCGGCGCGCCGAGCCTGGTGAGCCACGCGGCGATGCGCGCGGGAGCGGGCATCGTGTGGTGCGGCGTGCCCGGACGTGAAGCGGCCGCGCTGGCGTCGGGAACCGAGGTCATCATGAAGGCGCTTCCCGCGACGGCCGACGGCGCGCTGGCCGGGATCGGCGACCTGATCGACTCCGTCGACCGTTTCCACGCGGTCGCGGTCGGCCCTGGTCTCGGGACCGCCGACGAGACCCGGGCCGCAGTGCGCGAGCTCGTCGCCAAGGCGGCGACGCCGATGGTGCTCGACGCCGACGGTCTCAACGCCTTCGCCGGCGACGCCACCGCGCTTCGAGAGCGGCCTGCGACCACCGTCCTCACGCCTCACGACGGTGAGTACGCGCGCCTGCTCGGCGAGCCCGTCGGCGACGACCGCGTGGAAGCGGCGCGGCGACTTGCTCGAGCCAGTGGCTGCGTCGCGTTGCTGAAGGGTGCGTCGACCGTGATCGCCGAACCCGACGGCCGGGCGGCGATCAGCACGACCGGAGGCCCGGCGCTCGCGACTGCGGGAAGCGGGGACGTCCTGACCGGGATCATCGGCGGCCTGATGGCGGGCTCGGTTCCCGCCTTCGAGGCCGCGGTCTCGGCGGCGTTCGTCCACGGACGTGCCGCCGACGTCGCCGGGCATACTGGGTTGGTAGCCGGCGATCTTGTCGCGGCGCTGCCGCGCACTCTCGACGAACTGGAGCCCTGATGCCGAGCAGCACCCCCGTCAGCGAGGTCATGACGCGCGACGTCGTCACGCTGCGGCCCGACCAGAAGTTCGAGGAGGCCGCCGACGTGCTCGCCGATCACAAGATCGGCGCGGCCCCGGTCGTCGACGACAGCGGCAAGGTCGTCGGGCTGCTCCGCGACGAAGACCTGATCGTCTCCGAGGGCAATCTCCACGCACCGACGTGGTTCAACTTCCTCGGTGCCGAGTTCCCGTTGCCGGGGCAGAACAAGCGCTTCGAGGAGGAGCTGCGGCGCATGGTCGCGGCCACCGTCAGCGACCTGATGGAGCACGACTTCCCGACGTGCTCACCCGACGACACGATCGCCACGGTCGCGTCGCAGATGCACGACGCCGACGTCACGCACATGCCGTGCGTCGACGGTGACGGCCGGCTCATCGGGATCGTCGCGCGCGGCGACATCGTCCGCCATCTCGCCGACACCACCTGATCGGTACGGCATGGCCGAAGCCCGACCGCTGTTCAGACCGGCCTGGAGTGAGGTCGACCTCGACGCGGTCCGCGCGAACGTCGACGGCCTGGTGGCGCTCGCCCGGCCCGCGTCGTTGCTCGCCGTCGTCAAGGCCGATGGGTATGGGCACGGCGCCGTACCTGTCGCCCGTGCGGCGCTCGACGCCGGCGCGGCGTGGCTGGGCGTGGCGCTGGTCGAAGAGGGTGTTGCGCTGCGCGACGCCGGCATTGGCGCTCGCGTGCTGGTCTTGTCGGAGCCGCCGTCCTCGGCGGCCGCGTCGGTCGTCGACCACGCGCTCACGCCGGTCGTCTACACCGCGAACGGCGTCGAGTCGCTCGCCAAGGCCGTTGCCGACGCGGGCCGGTCCGAGCCTCTTCCCGTGCACGTCAAAGTCGACACCGGCATGCACCGGGTGGGCTGCACCGTCGACGACGCGTCCCCGTTGGTCGACGCGATCGACGGCCGCGACGAGCTCGCGCTGGAAGGTGTCTGCACCCATCTCGCGGTCGCGGACGAGCCGGCCAATCCCTACACCGACGAGCAGCTCGACCGGTTCGACGCGTTCCTGGCCGAGCTCGAGGCGCGGGGCATACGACCGCCGATCGTGCACGCAGCGAACTCGGCGGGTGTGCTCGCCCATCCGCGCGCGCATTACGACCTCGTGCGAGTGGGCATCGCGCTCTACGGTGTCCCGCCTGCGCCCGGGCTGGCCGGCCGGCTCGCGCTGCGGCCGGCGTTGTCGCTCCGCGCACGCGTCTCGCATGTGCAACAGCTCCCGCCCGGTGCCCGCGTGTCGTACGGGCTGCGCTACGGGCTGCCGGCCGGCGGCCGGGTCGCGACCGTGCCGGTCGGCTACGCCGACGGTGTGCCGCGCAACCTCGGGCTGACGGGCGGTGAGGTGCTCGTGCGCGGCCGCCGGTTCCCGATCGCGGGCACCGTGACGATGGACCAGCTCATGGTGGACGTCGGCGACCAACCGGTCGAGATCGGCGACGAGGTCGTCCTCCTCGGCTCGCAGGGCGACGAGATGATCGACGCGGGCGAATGGGCGGAGCGGCTGGGCACGATCGCGTACGAGGTCGTCGCCGGGATCGGGCCTCGCGTCCCGCGCCGGTACGTGCCATGAGCGCCGCGAAGCGCGCGCTCAAGGTCGCGGGCATCACCGCCGGCGTCGCGGTGGGCGTCGCCGGCGCCGGCTATGTCGCGCAGCGCGCTGTCGCTCGCGGCTTGCGGCACCGGCCCGATCCGGACGCCGGCCGGCTCGGCGCACTGCCGTTCGACGAGGCGCAACGCATCCCGAGTCACGACGGCGGGAGCGTCTACACCGTCAGTCGCGGCTCGGGCCCCACCATCGTGCTCTCGCACGGCGTCACGCTGACCTCGCGCATCTGGGTGAAGCAGTTCCGCACGCTCCCCGAACACGGCGTGCGCGTCGTCGCATTCGACCACCGTGGGCACGGGGAGTCGGTCAGCGGCGACTCGGGGCACTCGGTCGAGAACCTCGCGTGGGACGTCAAGACCGTCCTCGAGGGGCTCGATCTCTCGGACGTCGTGCTCGTCGGTCACTCGATGGGTGGCGTCGCGGCGCAGGCGTTCGCCGTCCGGCATCCGGACGTTGCACATCGGCGCGTCCGCGGGCTCGTGCTGCAGTCGACGCTCGCGAAGACGTCGATCAGCTCGTCGCGGCGCCTCCGCTGCACGGTCGAGCGGCTGTCCGACAAGTTCGACCTCGGGCGCCTGATGTCGCAGCCCGAGGTGGGCACGATGCTGGCCCGCATCGGCTTCGGCCGAGAGCCCCTCGCCAGTCACGTCGAGCTCACGCGCCAGCTGCTCGCGTCGTGCGAGACGGAGACCGGCCGTGAAGCGACGCGCGCGCTGCTCGGCCTCGACCTCACCGCGGAGCTGCCGAAGATCGAGCTGCCGACACTCGTCATCGGCGGTACGCGCGACCTGCTCACGCCGATCGGCGAGGCGCGCCGCATCGCCGCTCTCGTTCCCGGTGCCCGGCTCGTCGAGTTCGAGCACGCCGGCCACATGCTCATGCTCGAGCGCACCGACACGCTCGACCGCCTGATCCTCGACTTCGCCCACGAGGTCTGGGCCCGACCCGAGCCGGCGCGCACGACGGGCTGACCATGCTGCTTGCGCTTCCGTTCAGGGCGGGCGGCACGGTGGCCGGCCCGATCGGGCTGCTCGGCACGACGTTGCACGAGATCGGCCACGCGGTGGTCGCGCTCGTCACCGGCTTGCACGTCGACGGGATGGTCGTGCGCTCCAACGGCTCGGGTACGACGTACATCTCCGGGCACTCGATCGGTGACACGGCCGAGGTCGCGATCTCGAGTGCGGGCTACGTCGGCATGTTGACGTGCGCCGCGCTGTTCCTGCTCGTCGGTCGGTGGCCGCGTGCTTCGCGGACCGTGTTCTTCGTCGCCGGCGCGGTGCTCGCGCTGTCCGGGCTCCTGTGGATGGACGGTGTGTTCGCGTTCTGCGCTGCCGCAGTGCTCGGGGCGGGCTGCGTGGTCGTCGGCGCGCTCGTGAGCGACCGTTGGATCGGCGTCACGGCCACGGTGCTCGGTGCGGTGCTCGCGTTCTCCGGGCTCTCCGACGTGGCCGGGGTGGAGCGAGGCAACGTCGATGCCGAGCATGCGGCGCACGCGACCGGGCTCGGTCTCTCGGGCGTCCGCAACCTGTGGCTGCTCATCGGCTTCGGGCTGGTCGTCGCGGCCTTCGTCGTCCGCGCCGTGATCGGCCGGCGCCGGCGCCCGCCCGCCGCGCTCGAGCGCGCCGACGACGGCACGGTATGAACGCCGACGCGGGCATCCTCGCGGTGCCGGGTGTGCGCACCGGGCACTGGACCGGACGGACCACCGGCGTCACCGTCGTGCTCCTGCCATCAGGTGCCACGGCGTCGGGTGAGATCCGCGGCGGTGCGCCCGCGACGCGTGAGACCGCGCTCCTCGAACCGGGTCGCAGCGTCGAGCACATCGACGCGGTCGTGTTCTCCGGCGGGTCCGCGTTCGGCCTCGCCGCAGCCGACGGGGTGGTCGAGTTCCTCGCGGAGCGCGGCCGCGGGTTCCCCACGCGCGGTGGCCCGGTCCCGATCGTGCCGGCGGCGGCGATCTACGACCTCGTCGAGTCCGAGAACGAGCGGCCCGATGCTGCGGCGGGTCGCGCGGCGGCGGAAGCGGCCGAGCGCGGTGAGCGGCTCCTGGCGGGCCCCGTCGGCGCCGGGCGCGGTGCCACCGTGGGCAAGTGGCGCGGACCCGAGCACGCGGTCGCCGGTGGGCTCGGTACCGCGAGCGGGCACGCGGGTGACGCCGTCGTGGGAGCCCTGGCGGTGGTCAACGCGATCGGCGACGTCGTCGACGCAGACGGCCGGCCGCTTGCCGCATCGTCGGCCCCGCCCGAGGTCGGGCCGTTCCCCGATGTCGCGCCGTTCGAGGCGGGCACCAGCACGACGCTGGTCCTCGTGGCGACCGATGCGGTCTGCACGAAGTCGGAGTGCCATCTGCTCGCACAGAGCGGCCACCACGGGATCGCTCGCGCCGTGCACCCGTCGCACACCCGTCACGACGGCGACCTCGTGGTCGCGGTCGCGACCGGAGCCGCGGAAGCGAACATCGACCACCTCCGAATGGTCACCGCGGAGGTGGTCGCGGCCGCGGTCCGCAACGCGGTGTCCCCAGCGCAGTCGAGCGGCCCGTAGGGCGGCGGCACGTATCGTGACGCCGAGCGAGCGCGCCGGAGTATGGAGGGCCGGATGAGCGCTTCTCGCCCGTAGGCCATGATTGGGCGCCTGGTATGTCGCTCCTCCAGCCTCCGCCTACCTGGGCCACGTTCGAAGAGCTCGAGCGCGACGCCCTCTCGTGCACGAAGTGCCCGCTCGCCGAGGGGCGGACACAGGTCGTCTTCGGCGTCGGGCATCGAGATGCCGATCTGGTGTTCGTCGGCGAGGGCCCGGGTGCGGAGGAGGACCGGCAGGGCATCCCGTTCGTCGGCCGCGCCGGCCAGCTGCTCACCCGTCTGATCGAGGGCATCGGCCTGACGCGTGACGACGTGTACATCGCCAACGTCGTGAAGTGCCGGCCGCCCGGCAACCGCGATCCGCTGCCGGCCGAGATCGACGCGTGCCGGCCGTTTCTCGAAGCCCAGCTCGGGTTCCTCGGGCCGTCGGTGCTCGTGACCCTCGGGAACTTCGCGACCAAGCTGCTGCTCGACACGAAGGAGGGGATCACGAAGCTGCGCGGACGCGAGTTCCGCTATGGCGACGCGGTGCTCGTACCCACCCTCCATCCGGCGGCCGTGCTGCGCACGGGCGGGATCGCCCTCGCACAAGCGCGCGCAGACTTCGTATTGGTGAAGCGCGCGCTCGCGCGAGCGCAAGGCATCGGCGCATGAGCGGAAGCGCTGCCATCTCCCGCTCGCCTACGGACACGAAGGAGCTCGGGCGCGCGCTCGCGGCGGTGCTCGAGCCCGGTGACGTCGTCGTTCTGACCGGCGAACTCGGTGCGGGCAAGACGACGTTCGTGCGCGGCCTCGCCGAAGGGCTCGGCGCGAGCGGACCGGTCGTGAGCCCGACGTTCACGCTGGCGCGCGAGTACCGTGGCCGGCTCCCGATCCTGCACGTCGACCTGTACCGCCTGGACCGGGTGCAAGAGGTCATCGACCTCGGGCTCGAGGACCTCGCCGGCGACGACGCCGTCATCGTCGTGGAGTGGGGCGACGTCGCGGCGGCGTACCTGCCGGGGGAGGAACGTCTCGAGGTGCGGATCGAGCGGGGCTTCGGTGACGACGACGAGCGAGTGGTCACGCTCGCGCCGGCCGGACCTTCGTGGTGGACGCGCGAGCACGCGCTCGGCATGGTGACCGGGAGCGAGTAATGCTGGTGCTCGGCATGGACACCGCGACGCCCCAGGTCGGTGTGGCGATCGGGGACGGCGGCGTGGTGCGCGGAGAGATACGGCTGAGCGGCGGCCGCCGCCACGCGGAGCAGCTCGCGCCCGCGATCCAGGGCCTCTGTCGTGATACCGGCATCCGGCTCGATCAGCTCGCGGCGCTGGCCGTGGGCATCGGTCCCGGACTCTTCACGGGGTTGCGCGTCGGCGTCACGACGGCGAAGACGATGGCGCAAGCGCTTCGGATCCCCGTCGTGCCGATTCCCAGCCTCGATCTCGTCGCGTTCCCGCTGCGTCACGCTTGTCGTGTGATCACCGCGGTCCTCGACGCCCGGCGCGGCGAGGTCTTCCACAGCCGGTATCAGCCTGTGCCCGGCGGGGTACAGCGCGTGTCGGCGTACTCGGTGAGCACACCCGGCGATCTCGTCGTCGAGCTCGAAGCCACCGGCGAGGAGGTGCTGCTCGCGGGCGACGGAGTCGACCGCTACCACGCCGAGTTCGCACTGCTCGACCGGGCCGAGCACGCGGGTTCCTCGTTCGCGGCCCCGAGCCCGACCGCACTCGTGGAGCTGGCCGACGCGCGGGTGCAGCGGGAGGAGTTCGAGTCGTCGTTGGAGGTCCGGCCGCTCTACTTGCGCGAGAGCGACGCCGAGCTCAGCTGGGGCGCGCGGCGATGACGGTCACCGCGCCGATGCTCGTGCATGTCGTCCCCATGCGACGTCGCCATGTCCGGTCGATCCTGCGCATCGAGGAGCAGGTGTACCCGCGCCCGTGGAGCATGTCGCTCTTCCTGTCGGAGATGGCGCTCCGCGCCACCCGGGCCTACTTCGTCGCCCGTGTCGGCCGTGACGTGGTGGGGTACGCCGGACTGATGATGACGGGGGAAGACGGCCACGTCACGACGATCGCGGTCGACCCGCGCTGGCAGCGTCACAAGATCGGGACACGCCTCATGCTCGCCCTGGCGCGAGAGGCACTCGCGCGCGGCGCGCGCAACCTCACGCTCGAGGTCCGGCTCTCGAACCGTGCTGCGCAGGATCTCTACCGGCAGTTCGAGTTCGCGCCGGTCGGCGTGCGCAAGAACTACTACCACGAGACCAACGAGGACGCGCTCGTCATGTGGTCGCACAACGTGGATGCCGACGAGTACCGCGATCTGCTCGACCGCCTCGAGGCCGAGATCCCCGGCGACACCCTCTTCGAGGAGCACCGCCGCTGGTGACTCCGACCTCCGTCCACGCTTCTCGGCACACTCGTCGTTCCTCTAGAACGAACCGCGTGCCGGAATTGTCGGGGGAGGCGACGTGACGACGATCCTCGGCATCGAGACGTCGTGTGACGAGACCGCCGCAGCAGTGGTCGAGGACGGGCACGACGTGCTCTCGTCGGTCGTGTCGAGCCAGGTCGACCTGCACGCCCGGTTCGGCGGCGTCGTGCCCGAGCTCGCGAGCCGGGCCCATGTGGAGCTCATCGGGCCCGTGATCGCCGACGCCCTCGGCGAGGCGGGCATCGAGCTCGACGCGCTGGACGCGATCGCGGCCTGTCACGGGCCCGGGCTCGCCGGCGCGCTGCTGGTGGGGGTCAGCGCGGCGAAGGCGCTCGCGCTCGTGACGGGTGCCCCCTACGTCCAGGTCAACCACCTCGAGGCCCACCTGTACGCGGCGTGGCTCGAGGAGCCCGAGCTCGAGCCGCCGCTCGTCGTGCTCATCGCGTCGGGCGGTCACACCCTGCTCGTCGTGATGGAGGATCACGGCCGGTACCGCATGGTCGGCCAGACCGTCGACGATGCCGCGGGGGAGGCGTTCGACAAGGTCGCGCGGTTCCTCGGCCTCGGCTATCCCGGCGGCCCCGCGATCGACCGGCTGGCGCGCGAAGGCGATCCCGAGGCGATCGCCTTCCCGCGCGCGATGCCCGGCGAGCCCGACTTCTCGTTCTCGGGCCTGAAGACCGCCGTGGTCAATCATGTGCGCAAGCATCCGGACGCCGCCCTGCCCGACGTCGCGGCGTCGTTCCAGGCCGCGGTCGTCGACCAGCTCGTCGACAAGCTCGTGGCCGCGGCCGACGACGCGCGAGCCCCGACGCTGGTGCTCGGCGGCGGCGTCGCCGCGAACAGCGCGCTACGCGCCCGCGTGGAGCAGGTCGCCGCCGCCACCGGCCGGCGTTCGTTCCTGCCGCCGCTCGCGCTGTGCACCGACAATGCGGCGATGATCGCCGCGGCGGCGTGGTGGCGGCTGCGGGCCGACGGCCCGACCCCCCTCGACGCCGGCGTCGATCCGGGGCTCGGGCTCGAGGTCATCCATCGAGGCGGGGGCGTCTGCTAGACACGCGGCCCATATGAGGCGGGCAGCGGCCGTCGCGGCCGTCCTCGGGGCGGTGGCAACCGGCCTCGCGCTCGTGGCCTCGCCGGCGGCGGCGGCTCCGACCTCGTTCTCGGTGCAGTCCGACGGCGACGACCAGCTCTACTCGATCGACCTCGCCACCGGGGTCGCCACCGCGATCGGACCCACGGGCTTCGGCGACGTCGAGTGCCTCACGTTCTCGGGCGACGGCACGCTCTTCGGCGTCGACGACGTCACCGAGCAGCTGCTCACCCTCGACCTCACCACCGGTGCCGGCACCGTCGTCGGCTCCCTGGGTCTGGGCGGCTCCGGGTTCCTCGACTGCGGCATCAGCTTCGACGCCGACGGGAACCTCTTCATGTCGACCGACGACCCGGGCACGCTGTTCCAGCTCGACCCGGCCACCGGCGCCGCGACCGCGGTAGGACCCCAGGGCCAGCAGGTCACCGGCCTCGCGGCCGACTGCACGACGATGTTCGGCCTCGGCGGTGACGACACCAACAACCTGGTGACGATCGACACGGCCACCGGCGCCGCCACGTCGGTGGGCCCGCTCGTCAACGTGACGCTCAGCGACGGCGGCATCGACTTCGACGGATCGCAGGGCGGGACCCTGTGGGGCATCAACGACGGTGGGGGGCCCGGAGGCGCGAGCCAGGTGTTCACGATCGACACGACCACGGGGACCGCGACACTCGTGTCCGACGTGTCGGTCGGCGGTACACCCACCGACGGCTACGAAGGTCTCGCGATCGCCGGCATCGCCTGTGCCCCCCCGCCGCCACCACCCCCGCCCCCACCACCGCCGCCGACGCCGGCACCGCTCGTGGTCACGCCTCGCTTCGCCGGCTGACCGAGCGGGCTTGTCGCGGGAACCATCGAAGCTGAACCCCCCGGGGCCGCGTCGGCGTCACTACCCTCCGCCGATGTTCCGCCGGGGTCTCGCCTGCCTCGTCCTCGCGCTCGCCGCGGCTGTCGCGCTCGGGACCGCTCCGGCGCTCGCTCAGCCCGACGCGGTCACCGTGGGCGTCGGCGACCAGAACCTCTATTCCCTCGACCTCGGCACCGGCGTGGCCACGCTCATCGGTGCGACGGGCGCCGACGACATCCGCGCGATCGCCTTCGCTCCGGACGGCACGCTGTACGGCGTCGACGAGCACTTCGGAGCCGGCAACGTCGACGAGCTCGTGACCATCGACCCGAGCACGGGTGCCTCCACCGTGGTGGGGCTCCTCGGCTTCGACGTGCAGAACACGGGTCTCACCTTCGGCGTCGACGGTCGCATGTGGCTCTCCGACAGCCAGAACCCGCGGCTCTTCGAGGTCGACCCGGCGACCGGTGCGGCGACACTCGTGGGCTCGACGACTGGCTTCTTCATCTCCGGTCTGGCGGGCGCGTGCGACGGCCGGATCCTCGGTGCCGGCTTGAATCCCTCCACGTCCGACTTCGAGCTCGTCTCGCTCGACACCAGCACCGGCGCCGCGACCTCGGTGGGAAGCTTCGGGATCGGGGTCTCCAACGCCGACATCGCCTTCGACTACGCCAGCCAGACGCTCTACGGCGTCGAGCAGAACGACAGCATCTTCACGATCGACCCCGCCACCGGTGCCGCGACTGTGGTCGGGACGATCGTCGACCCCGGCGGTCAGCTCACCCACAACCTCGCGATCGACCCGATCACGTGCCCGCCGCCCCCGCCGGCACCGCTCGCGCCACCGCCCGAGCCGGTCGTGGTGACGCCGGCTTTCACCGGCTGAGCCCGGCCGCGGCTTGCCGCCCGGCGCGGCCCACGGTATCTTTGGCCTTAGCACTCACCACCTCTGAGTGCTAAGACCGGTTTCGTCCCGATCGTCGCAGGAGGCGCAATGAAGCTGCAGCCGCTGGAGGACCGCATCGTCGTCCGGGCCGGGGAGCCCGAGGAGACCACCGTGAGCGGTCTAGTGATCCCCGACACCGCCAAGGAGAAGCCCCAGCAGGGGGAGGTCCTGGCCGTGGGTCCCGGTCGTCGGTCCGAGCAGACCGGTGAGCTCATCCCGATGGACGTCGCCGCCGGCGACACCGTCGTGTACTCGAAGTACGGCGGGACCGAGATCGTCGTGGATGGCGAGGACCTCCTCATCCTCACCGCCCGCGACGTGCTCGCCAAGGTCGCGAAGTAACACGCGTCTGCGACAGCCGCCGCATACCACCGTCCTCGGCCCCACTACGTGGCTGCCTGTGGGCGGCGGCATGCGGCGGCCGTCGCGCGCGTAACGCGCCTTTTTCGCCGCGCTCGGTGGCCTCTTCGTCGCGCGCTGCGGGCGGCGGCGGATGCCGGAGCCGCGCCGCGTATTCGCCGAATCGCGAGCACGGCGCGCGCGGTGGCGTCTTCGTCGTGCGCGTCACGGAGAAGAGCGAGGAGCAGAAACATTGCCACGTGCAGTCGCGACGTTCGCCAACGAGACGTACGAAGAGGAGCCGTACCACGATCGGGAAGGGACGGTGCTCGGGCGCGTGCACATCACGCGTCGTTTCTCGGGAGATCTGGAGGGGACGAGCACGGCGGAGCTCCTGACCGCGAGGACGGAGGACGGGTCGGCCGCGTACGTCGCGCTCGACCACGTCGAGGGTCGCCTCGGCGGGCGCGCGGGATCGTTCGTCCTGTCGCACTACGGCACGGTGTCGTCCGCCGGCGCCGAGACGGCCGGCTCGGTCGTTCCCGGCTCCGGGACCCGTGAGCTCAGCGGCCTGCGCGGAGATGCCTCGATCTCAGTGGACGAGGACGGGACGCATGCGTTGACGATGGAGTACGAGCTCTAGCCGTTCGCGACCTGCGCGGTCGCCGTCTCCTTCGCCCAGTTGTAGTCGGCCTTGCCGTTCGGGCCGCGGGGGATCGTGTCGACCACGACGACGTGCCGCGGGCGCTTGAAGTGCGCGAGCGAGTCGCCGGCGGTCTTGACCTTCGTGGAGTCGAGCTCCGTGCCCGGTTCGGGCGCGACGACCGCGGTGACCGCCTCGCCGAACCTCTCGTCGGGCACGCCGACGACGACGCAGTCGGCGACGCCCGGTGCAGCCTTGACCGCCTCCTCGACCTCCTCGGGGTAGATCTTCTCGCCGCCGGAGTTGATGCTCATCGAGCCGCGGCCGAGCAAGGTGATCGTCCCGTCCTCCTCGACCGTCGCCCAGTCGCCGGGCACCGAGTAGCGCGCTCCGCCGAACGTGCGGAAGGTGCGCGCCGACTTCTCGGGGTCCTTGTAGTAGCCGGACGGCATGTAGCCGCCGAGGGCGAGCATGCCGATCTCGCCCGACCCGGGCTTCACCTCGCGACCGTCGTCGGTGAACACCTTCGTACGCGTGCCGATCACGAACTTCGCCGTCTCGGCGTCCTGGCCGGGAACGGTGATGCTGTTGGCGAAGCCGACGCCCTCGCTCGACCCGAGCGAGTCGTAGCAGATCATCGGATGGAACGACTGGAGCGCCTGCTTCACGGGCGCGCTCCACATCACGCCCGAGCTGATCACGAGGAACAGCGACGAGAGGTCGTACGGCTGGCCGCGCCTCTGCGCTTCTTCGAGCGCGCGCACCATCGGCTTCGCGAACGCGTCGCCGACGATCGCCATCTGCGTCACGCGCTCGCGCTCGACGGTCGACCACAGCTCGTGCGGATCGAAGTGACGACCCTCGAGCGTGACGACCGTCCCGCCCGCGAAGAGCGTCTGCATCGAGCTCATGACGCCGGTGCCGTGCATCAGCGGCGACGCCGGCAGGTGTACGGGCGCCTTCCCCGCCTCGGCGACCTGCGCCGCGAACGCGCCTGCCTCGGCCGGGGACGCGGGCGGTTCGCCACCGAGGAGGTTGACGACCGCGTCTGCGAGCGAGCCGAAGAGGTCCCCGTTGCGCCACATGACACCCTTGGGCATGCCGGTGGTGCCACCGGTGTAGAGGAACCAGTAGTCGTCGCCAGAGCGCTCCACGCGCTCCATCGGGTCGTGCGCGTCGAGGAGCTCCTCGTATCGCAGCGCGCCTTCGACGTGGGGTGAGCCGTCGTCGACCTGCACGACCGCCTCGAGCTTGGGCAGACGCTCGCGCACCGAGGCGACGCGCTCGCCGAGCGAGCCGTGGAACAGGAGCACCTCGGCGTCGGAGTTCTCGAGAAGGTATGCGAGCTCGTCCTCGAGGTAGCGGTAGTTCACGTTGACCGGGACGGCGCGCAGCTTCAGCGTCCCGTACATCCCTTCGAGGTACTCGTTCGAGTTGTAGAGGTAGGACGCGACCTTCGAGTCGGGTCCGAGCCCGAGGCTGCGGAGCGCTGCCGCGAGGCGTGCCGCCCGGTCGTCGAACTCCTGCCAGGTCCGCCGCCGGTCGCCCTGCACGAGCGCGACGCGATCGGGCAGGGCATCGCTCACCGACTCCCAGACGCTCGCGAAGTTCCAGTCCACTGCGTCACCCCCTCGACGCAGAGCGGAGCATACGCTGCGCACTCATGACCGGACGCGGAGGACGTCAACGCATTCCCCGTCCGCCGAGCTTCCGACCGGGCGGTCCGGCACCATGGACGCACCTCCCGCCCGACCGTCGGCGCGTCACCCTTGCCGACGTGCGCGACGCGTGCGCGCGACTCCCTGCGCCGCGCCGTCTCCTGGCACCCGCGACGAGCCGCCCGGCCGCGGTGCTCATCGCGTGCTTCGACGAGCAGGGCGAGGCTCGTATCATTCTCACGAAGCGACCCGAGACCATGCCCTCGCACCAGGGCGAGATCGTCTTCCCCGGTGGCAAGCACGAGCCCGAGCTCGACGCCGACCTCCGCGCGACCGCGCTCCGGGAAGCCCACGAGGAGATAGGTCTCGATCCGATGACCGTCGAGATGCTCGCCGAGCTCGACAGCATCATTACGGTCGCGTCCCGCTTCGTGCTGACGCCTTTCGTCGGCCTGCTTCCCGCTCGTCCGAACTTGGCGCCCGACCCGACAGAGGTGGTGAGCGTGTTCGACGTCGCGATCAGCGAGCTTCTCGACGACGCCGCGTACCGCGAAGAGCGCTGGGACGTGCCGCCCGAGCTCGGCGCCGGCGCCGGCCGCAACCGCTCCATCCACTTCTTCGAGTTGGCGGACGAAACCGTCTGGGGCGCCACCGCGCGCATCCTCGCGTCCTTCCTGACGCACCTCACCGAAGAACGCTGACCGCGGCGCACGGCTCCGCCTTGCCATCGTGGGACCTCCCGGCGGAGGCGACGATGGCGGCGCAAGGCCGGTTCGCCCCGCCCGGTGGAGACCCGGCTCGGAGAGCCAGGTTTTCGCCCGAAGGGCGGAAACCTGCAGGGGCTCCGCCGGACACGCGGGGCGTGGCCGGCGCCGGCGTCGTCGCCGCAGCCGGGTGGCGTGACGACGTGCGCGGAGCCGTGCACCGCGCGCGCATCACGGCGCGGTGAGGATGCGGCGGTATCCTGGCGAGTTCCCACGCGACAAAGGAGACGGGGTGGAAGTCGAGATCGGGATCGGCAAGTCGGGGCGTCGAGCGTACGGGTTCGACGACATCGCGATCGTGCCCAGCCGCCGGACGCGAGATCCCGAGGACATCGACATCTCCTGGGAGATCGACGCGTTCAAGTTCGAGCTCCCACTGATCGCGGCGGCGATGGACGGTGTGCTGTCTCCCCGGGTGGCGGCGGAGATCGGGCGGCTCGGCGGGCTCGGTTGCCTCAACCTCGAGGGTCTGTGGACCCGCTACGAAGACCCGGAGCCGCTGTTCGAGGAGATCGCCGACCTTCCCGTCGAGAAGGCGACGCGGCAGATGCAGGAGATCTACGCCGAGCCCCTGAAGGAGGAGCTCATCGGGCGGCGCATCCGTGAGATCAAGGAGGCCGGGGTCACGACGTGCGCGTCGCTCACGCCGCAGCGCGTCGAGCAGTACGCGCCGCTCGTGCTCGAGGCCGAGCTCGACCTGCTCGTGATCCAGGGCACCGTCGTATCCGCCGAGCACGTGTCGAAGGACGCGTCTCGCCAGCCGCTGAACCTGAAGAAGTTCATCCGCGAGTTCGAGGTACCGGTGATCGTCGGCGGCTGCGCCTCGTACTCGACGGCGTTGCACCTCATGCGCACGGGTGCCGTGGGCATCCTCGTCGGTGTCGGACCCGGCCACGCCTGTACGAGCCGGGGGGTGCTCGGTATCGGTGTGCCGCAGGCGACCGCGATCGCCGACGCCGCGGGCGCGCGGATCCGTCACCTCGACGAGACCGGTGTCTACGTCCACGTGATCGCCGACGGCGGCATGCGCACCGGCGGAGACATCGCGAAGGCGGTCGCGTGCGGGGCCGACGCGGTGATGATCGGTTCGCCTCTGGCCAGCGCGTACGAGTCACCGGGCCGCGGGTACCACTGGGGCATGGCCACGTTCCACCCGTCGCTGCCGCGGGGCGCGCGAGTGCACGCAGGACGAAGGGCGACGCTCGCCGAGATCCTGGTCGGTCCTGCCCACGAGAACGACGGCACGCTCAACCTGTTCGGCGCGCTGCGCACGTCGATGGCGACGACCGGCTACGAGACCCTCAAGGAGTTCCAGAAGGCCGAGGTGATGGTGGCTCCGTCGCTGAAGACCGAGGGGAAGGTGCTCCAGCGTGAGCAGGGAATCGGGATGGGGCGCTAGGTCGTGATGGTGTGACCCCGCAGCTGCACGACACAGTCCTCGTCGTCGACTTCGGGGCGCAGTACGCGCAGCTGATCGCCCGGCGCGTCCGCGAGGCGCGCGTGTATTCGGAGATCGTGCCGCGCACGATGCCGCTCGACGAGATGCTGGCGAGGCGGCCCAAGGGCATCATCCTCTCGGGCGGTCCGGCGTCGGTGCATGTCGACGGCGCGCCCTCGATCGACCCGCACGTGTACGAGTCGGGAGTGCCCGTGCTCGGAATCTGCTACGGCGCGCAGCTCGTCGCGCTGCAGCTCGGAGGCGAGGTGCGCCGTACCGGCGGCGGCGAGTACGGCCGTACGACGTTGACGCGGGCGCCGGACGGGTCGTCGGTCCTGCTCGCCGAGCTCCCCGAGGAGCAGGTCGTCTGGATGAGCCACGGCGACGCGATCACCGCGGCACCTCCGGGCTTCGTCGTCACGGGGTCGACGACCGGCGCCCCGGTCGCCGCGCTCGAGGATCGCGACCGCGCCGTGTACGGCGTGCAGTTCCATCCCGAGGTCGCGCACACCGAACGCGGTGAGCCGATCCTCCACGCGTTCCTCTTCGACGTGTGCGACTGCCGCCCGACCTGGACGCACACGTCGATCATCGAGGAAGCGGTGGCCGACGTCCGCGCCCGGGTCGGCACCGAACGCGTGATCTGCGGACTGTCCGGTGGCGTCGACTCGGCCGTCGCGGCGGCCCTCGTGCACAAGGCCGTCGGCGACCAGCTCACGTGCGTGTTCGTCGACACCGGCCTGCTGCGCATGGGAGAGGCCGAGCAGGTGGAGGAGACGTTCCGCCGCCAGTTCCACGTCGACCTCGTCCACGTCAAGGCTGCCGACCGCTTCCTCGCCGCGTTGAACGACGTCATCGAGCCCGAGCGGAAGCGCAAGATCATCGGCGAGACGTTCATCCGCGTCTTCGAGGAGGTCGCGCGCGACCTGTCCGACGCTCGCTTCCTCGTGCAGGGGACGCTGTACCCCGACATCGTCGAATCCGGTGGGTCCGACAACGCCACGATCAAGTCGCATCACAACGTTGGTGGTCTGCCCGACGACATGGACTTCGAGCTCGTCGAGCCGCTACGCAACCTGTTCAAGGACGAGGTGCGCGCGGTCGGCGAGGAGCTCGGCCTCCCCGAGGAGATCGTCTGGCGCCAGCCGTTCCCCGGGCCCGGGCTCGCCGTGCGCATCGTGGGCACGATCACGCCCGAGCGGCTGGAGGTGCTGCGCCGCGCCGACGCGATCGTCGTCGAGGAGATCCGTCGCGCCGGTCTGTACCGCGAGATCTGGCAGAGCTTCGCGGTGCTGCCCGCGGTGCGGACGGTCGGTGTGATGGGCGACGGGCGAACCTACGAGTACCCGATCGTCGTGCGCGCGGTCACGTCGGAGGATGCGATGACGGCCGACTGGGCCCGGCTCCCGCACGACGTCCTGGAGCGCATCGCCTCCCGGATCATCAATGAGGTCGCCGGCGTGAACCGGGTCGCCTACGACGTCACGAGCAAGCCGCCCGGCACCATTGAGTGGGAGTAGCGGGAGTGGGAACGGCCGGTCGCAGGCGATAGAACTAGAGGGCAAGCAGGAGGTCCGCGCAATGGACATTTCGACCCTCGAATCCACGGCCAGGGCGCTGGTGGCGCCGGGCAAGGGGATCCTCGCCGCCGACGAGAGCAGCGGCACGATCAAGAAGCGCTTCGACTCGATCGGAGTCGAGTCGACCGAGGACAACCGCCGCGCCTATCGCGAGTTGCTGTTCACGACTGCCGGCGCCGGCGAGTTCATCAGCGGCGTGATCCTCTACGACGAGACGATCCGCCAGTCGTCATCCGACGGCAAGCCGTTCCCGAAGGTGCTCGAGGAACAGGGGATCATCCCGGGGATCAAGGTCGACACGGGGGCCAAGCCGCTCGCGCTCGCCGAGGGCGAGACGGTCACCGAGGGGCTCGACGGCCTCCGCGACCGTCTGGCGGAGTACCGCGGACTCGGTGCCCGCTTCGCGAAGTGGCGCGCCACCTACTCGATCAGCGACACGCTGCCGTCGCAGTACTGCATCGACGCCAACGCGCACGCGCTCGCGCGGTACGCGGCGCTGTGCCAGGAAGGCGGAATCGTACCGATCGTGGAGCCCGAGGTGCTCATGGAGGGGACGCACACGATCGACCGCTCGTACGACGTCACGGCTGCGGTGCTCGATGCGCTCTACGAGGAGCTGTTCGCGCAGCGCGTGCAGCTCGAGGGCACCCTGTTGAAGCCGAACATGGTGCTCTCGGGCTACACCTGCCGGCAGCAGGCGTCGGTCGACGAGGTCGCCGAGAAGACGATCAAGTGCTTCCGTACCGGTGTGCCCGCGGCTGTACCGGGCATCGTGTTCCTCTCCGGCGGTCAGACCGACGAGGACGCGACCGCGCACCTCGACGCGATCAACAAGCGCGGCCCGCACCCCTGGGAGATCAGCTTCTCGTACGGGCGTGCGCTCCAAGCGCCGGCGCTCAAGGCGTGGAAGGGCGATCCCGCGAACGTCGCGGCCGCGCAGAAGGCGTACTACCACCGGGCGAAGCTGAACAGCGCGGCGCGCTTCGGCAGCTACTCACCCGAGATGGAGAAGGAGCTCGTCAGCAGCTGATCAGCTGTAGCGCGTGACCTTGCCCTGGGTCTGCGCCTCCTCGACCGCCTTCTTGTAGCGCTTCAGCGCGCGGTGATGGCCGTTCGCGCCCGGACGCAACAGGCCGCCGGTGCGGACCCGCTTGACCTTCTTCTCGAGGTCCTTGAGGAGGCCGCGCATGTCGTCCTCGGGCTTCCCGGCGGACACGCGGTCGAACGCGCCGTGGATCTCGTCGAAGCGGCGCCGGATCTGTCCCCACTCGTCCTCGAGCCGCTTGCGGGCGTGCTCCACGGAATCGGCCATCGTTCCTCCCGGTGTCGGTCGGGCCGACAGCCTACGTTCGACGACATGCGCGCGCTGATCCAGCGGGTGAGCGAGGCCAGGGTCCGGATCGACGGCGAGGTGGTGGGCGAGATCGGAGCCGGGCTCTGCGTGCTCGTCGGAGCCACCCACGACGACGACGCCGCGTCCGCGCACCGGCTCGCCGAGAAGACCTGGCACCTACGCGTGCTCGACGACGACCACGGTGTGATGAACCGGTCGCTCGCGGACGTCGGCGGCGCGGCGCTGGTGATCAGCCAGTTCACGCTCTACGGCGACACCCGCAGGGGGCGGCGTCCCTCGTGGACCGCGGCCGCGAGGCCCGAGCAGGCCGAGCCGCTCGTCGACGCCTTCGCCGACCATCTGGCCGAGCTCGGCGCCACGGTGTCCACCGGCCGCTTCGGCGCTCACATGCAGGTCGAGCTGGTGAACGACGGGCCCGTCACACTCCTCATCGAATCCTGATCCGAGCTTCAGGTTGGGCTCAGGGTCGAATCGGCACACTGGGGCCATGCCCGCCCCGCCCCGTCACCAGCGGATCGAGACGACCCAGCACACGTGGGTCTTCGACAAGCTACGGCGCCGGTTCAGCCGCGTCCCTCGCGACCGGAATCCCGACGACCCTGCGGTGCAAGCGGAGTGGCGACCGTACTTCGCGTTGAACGTCGACGAGGACGGGCACGGCTTCACCGTCGCGCTGGACGCGTCGGGGACACGCTTGCTGCGCGGCGCGATCGACTGAGGTCGCGACCCGGGTCGAACACGTGTACGGGGCGCGATGGTGGCCCCGGTACGATGAGCGAGCCATGGCCGAGCCCGCACCGACGACGCGCGACGCGGGGCTCCTCCTCGACGGCCTCAATCCGGTGCAGCGCGAAGCCGCGAGCGCGCCCGACGGTCCGATCCTCGTCGTGGCGGGCGCCGGCTCCGGAAAGACGCGCGTCCTCACGCATCGCATCGCGTACCTGATCGCCGAACGCGGCGTGTCGCCGTTCGCGATCCTCGCCATCACGTTCACGAACAAGGCCGCGGGCGAGATGAAGGAGCGCGTGGCCACACTCGTCGGGCCCGTCGCTCGGCGCATGTGGGTGAGCACGTTCCACTCCGCGTGCGCGCGGATCCTGCGCCGTGAGGCCGAGAAGGTCGGCCTCAAGTCGTCGTTCTCGATCTACGACCAGGGCGATTCGGTGCGGCTCGTCGACTACGTGCGGCGCGACCTCAACCTCGACCCCAAGCGCTTCCCGCCGCGTCAGCTCCACGCGCGCATCTCGGCGCTGAAGAACGAGCTCGTGGGCCCCGAGCAGGCAACCGGGGGCGCAGTCACCCCGGCCGAGCGCAAGCTGGCCGAGGTGTACACCGAGTACCAGCGCCGTCTGCGCGACGCGTGCGCCGCCGACTTCGACGACCTGCTCGTGCTGGCGGTCCGCCTCTTCCGTGAGCACCCCGACGCGCTGGCGCGCTGGCGGCACCGGTTCCGGTACGTGCTCGTCGACGAGTTCCAGGACACGAACGTCGCCCAGTGGGAGCTCGTGCGCATGCTCGCCGAAGAGCATCGCAACGTGATGGTGGTGGGCGACCAGGATCAGTCCGTGTACCGGTTCCGCGGGGCCGACTATCGCAACCTGCTCCGGTTCGAGGAGGCGTTCCCCGAGTCGAGCGTGATCGTCCTCGAGCAGAACTACCGCTCCACGCAGCGGATCCTCGACGCCGCCAACGCGGTCATCGCCAACAACGTCGCCCGCAAGCCCAAGCACCTCTGGACCGAGCAGATCGGCGGCGAGCTCATCACCCGCTACCACGCTGAAGACGAGCGCGACGAAGCCGCGTTCGTCACCCACGAGGTCGGCCGGCTCACCGACGGCGCCGACCATCGCTTCCGTGACATCGCGGTCTTCTACCGGACGAACGCGCAGAGCCGGGTCGTCGAGGAGTCGCTCGTGCGCGCCGGCATCCCGTACCGCGTCGTCGGCGGCGTGAAGTTCTACGACCGGCGCGAGGTCAAGGACGCGCTCGCGTACCTGCGCGCGCTGGTGAACCCCGACGACGAGGTGAGCTGGAAGCGCGTCGTGAACACGCCCAAGCGAGGCGTCGGCGACACGTCGATCTCGCGTGTCGACGCGTACGCGCAGGGCGCGGGCGTCACATTCCGCGACGCCCTGCGCGCGGCCGGTGCCGCGGGTGTGAGCGGCAAGGCGCTCGGCGGCATCCACGACCTGCTCGAGCTCATGGGGGAGTTCGAGCGCGTGACGAGTGAGGGTGTCGCGCCCACCGTCGAGGCGATCCTCGAGCAGACCGGATATCTGGCCGAGCTCGAAGCCGAGCGCACGATCGAGGCGCAGGGCCGCCTCGAGAACCTGGCCGAGCTCGTCGGGGTGTGCCATGAGTTCGACGAGGCGCTCGACGGCGGCGATCTCTCCGGGCTCCCCGCGATCGCCGGCATCGGCACCGCCGACGACGCGCCGGTCGTAGCGCCCGACGGTCTCGATCGCGTGCAGGCATTCCTGGAAGCGGTCTCGCTCGTCACCGATCTCGACACGGCCGAAGGCGCGGAGGGCGACCAGAGTGCGGTCACGCTGATGACGCTGCACTCCGCCAAGGGACTCGAGTTCCCCGTCGTGTTCCTGACCGGTCTCGAGGACGGCGTGTTCCCGCACGTGCGGAGCCTCGGCGAGCCCGAGGAGCTCGAGGAGGAACGGCGCCTCTGCTACGTGGGCATCACGCGCGCGCGTGAGCGCTTGTACCTCTGCCACGCGTGGAGCCGCACGCTCTTCGGCGCGACGCAGTACTACCCCCCGAGCCGGTTCCTCGACGAGATCCCCGATGAGCTCGTGCACGCGATCGGCGAGGAGCGGACTCGGCGCGGTGGGCGCCGCGGGCATCGTGACGCGGTCGTCTCGGCCGCGATGTCTCGGGGCGGCGAGCCGCCCGGAAGGCCGGTGGGCGCACGCGGCGCGGAGCACATCGGCTTGAAGATCGGTGACGACGTCCGCCACGAGAGGTTCGGTGAAGGCGTCGTGCTCGACATCGAGGGCTCGGGTGACAAGGCCGAGGCGATCGTCAACTTCCGCGAGGCCGGCGAGAAGCGCCTGCTGCTCTCGTGGGCACCGCTCGAGAAGACCTGACGCGACTCCGCAGCTCGAGAAGACGTTCTAGCCGCCGCTGTTGCTGCCGGGCGCGGGCTCGAGCACGCGCAGGTCCACCAGCACGTCGCGGTCCCTTCCCTCCTCGTGGCTGCCATAGGCGACCTTGAACCGGTCGAGGTCGGCCCGGTCGACCGCGTCACCGTTGCAGTCGACGTAGCTGCCGCGCTGCGCCTTCCACTTGACGATGCAGTGGTCGGTGCCCGGCAGCACGAGTGAGTAGGCGACGATGCGGTTGCCTTCGACGTCGAGCCAGAAGCCGTTCCCGGCGAACGGGTTCGCGATGTACTGCGGTCCCTGGTCATGGATGTTCCGACGCAGCTGCGTCTCGAGCCCGACGAAGAGAGGCTTCGCCTTCGGCGTATCCTTCCCGCCACCCGTCGCGAAGAAGAGCACCGCGGCGACCGCCAGGCCCGCGAACAGCACGATCACGCTCGTGAACACGAGCAGGCGACGATCGGCGGCCGAAGCAGGCACGCGCGCATTCTTGCCGAGCCGCAGCGGCCCACCCGTGTCGGGCTGCCGCGCACCGAGCGCACGGGTTCGACCCGTAGGTCGCACATCATTCGATACCGAGCCCCGCGCGTGCCGGGCGGTGGTCACGGCGGAGCACCGCGCCAGCCTCACGGGGGCGCACGCTGCTCGTCGGGTTGGATCAGGTCCCACTCGCGGTCGGGTCGTTGGTGCAGCGTGTACCCGTCACGTTCGACCAGGGTGTGGTGGAACTTGCACAGTGGGCCGAGCTCTTCGAGCTTGGTGTGCCGGGTCGTGCGGTACGGCTTGGTGTGGTGCCATTCGATGGCCACCTGCCGGTGGCAGTCGACGATCCCGCACTCGTCGTAGGTC
>WNGA01000649.1_pt1 | contig 69119 bp, 73 predicted proteins | sample 5400061 | NCBI WGS metagenome assembly WNGA01 (sample SAMN13153366, study PRJNA577476) | soil metagenome | isolation source: 100 cm soil or saprolite under grassland replicate 2 | place: USA:California | collected 2016-06-15
TCTGGCAGAGCACGCGCGGCCTCGACGAGGTGCAGGGCATCCGCCTGGATTGGATGCTACGCAACATCGGCGGTCAATCGGCGGAGCTCCTCCCGTGGGTATGGGTGGCGCTGGTGGTGGAGCTCTGCCGGTCGTTCCAGCGGCGCGCATCGCCCGAGCGGCGACTCATCGCGTGCCTCGCGATGGTGCCCATCGCGCTGTTCACCGCCGTGGCCGCCTATGCGCTCACGGGCCAGCGCCATTTCCACTGGGGCATGCCGGGCTACCTCCTGCTCTTCCTGCCGCTGGGCGAGAGCGTCGACCGCGCCCTCCGGCAGGGCCGCGCGTCGTACCGGTGGGGGCTCGGCGCCACTGCGGCTCTGTCGCTCCTCTTCATGACGCTGGTGACCAGCCACGTCGCCACTGGCTGGCTCAAGGACGGGCCGGGCTGGCTCGCCCGTGCGCTGGCGGGAGAGAAGGACCCGACGCTGGAGTGCGTCGACTTCACCGCTCTGGAGAGCGCCTTCGCCGAGCGAGGGCTCCTGGACCGGCGTGACATCTTCGTGTTCTCGGACTGGTGGTTCCGCGCGGGCAAGGTGGACTATGGCTTGAAGGGCAAGCTGCCTGTGCTCGCCCTCAGCCCGACCGACCCGAGGAGCTTCGCCTTCTTCGACGTGACGGAGCGCTGGCTGGGCAAGGACGGCATCCTCGTCACCACCAAGACGAGCGTGAGGGAAGTGATGGCCCACTACGGCGCCTACTTCGCTCGGATCAGCCCTCTCGGCCAGGTGGAAGTCGGACGGCGCGGACGTCACGAACTCACCCTGTACCTGTACCGCTGCGAGGACCTGAAGCACCCCTACCCGCTCCCGTATGGATGAGCCTGCATATGCACTCTGCCGTCGCCGAGTAGGGATCAGAACGTCAGGACTTCATCCGCGAGAGCCATGTCCTCCAGCAGGAAGGCCGTGAGGCCGCGGACCTCGACGCCATCGAGTAGATCCTCGGGCCGGACGTCGCAGATGGCCATGGAGGAGCTGCAGGCATAGAGGCGCACGTCCCCCGCCCGACGGGCCTCGGCGAAGAGGCCGGGCAGGTCGTCCAGCCCCTGGGCGCGGAGCCGCTCGCTGACCGCCGCCGCCTGCCCGCGGTAGATGTCAGACAGGTTGATCTCGTGGGCGCGTGACTTGGTGAGCTTGAACACCGCCTCGTCGCGGAAGAAGACGCGCACCGCCATCTCCGAGCCAACCGCGGCCATGAGGAGCGTCGCGACCTGGACGAGGCTGTTGAAGCTCCCGCGCGAGGCGATGACCGCGAGAGTCTTCACGCCCCAGGCTCGCCCACGCGCTTCTTCACGAAGGACACGATGAGCGATCCGCGCCGCGCATCGGCGTCCCGGCGGTGGCCGAGGAAGCGATGGCCGGTGGCGCGGCACCACGCCGGATAGTCGTGCTCGGCGGCCGGGTCCGAGGACAGCACCTCGACGACACCGGCCGGGGCCACATCGAGCATGGCCCGCATGAGCCGCAGGATGCCTTGGGCGCAGAGCATCCCGCGGTTGTCGACGACGGTGGAGACGGCGCCCTCGTCGAGCTCCCGCTCCTCCCCTCCTACCAGTTCCATACGGAGTCGAACTGATCCACCAGCTTGCCCAGCTCCGTCCGGCTCATGAGCTTGACGCCCTCGATCACCTCGTCCGGCTTGATGCCGCGCTCCGCCAGGTCTTCGCGAATGGCATAGACGGGGATGTTGGACTGGTTGACCGATTTGAGGTCGGTCTCGATCAGAAAGCCCGGCTGGATCGGCGTGCCGGCGATCTTGATGCCGGTGCCGTCCTGCCCCCGGACCGCGTAGTTCACCGCGTCCTCCCTCAAGAGGATCGTCAGGTGCTGACCCGCCACCGGGGCGAACGCCGAGGCGAAGAGACCGATATCGCTGTCTTCGAGGTTGCCGTATTCCGTGTGCGAGAGGATGGACAGGATCTTCTTGGCCATGCCTCGTTCCTCCTTTGGACAGGCTCGCCTCGGACGTCGGGGCCTCAGGCCCTACCGCATCCGCGGCTCGCCGTCCCGCTCTGTCAGTGGCCGGACATCAGCAGGGTCTTGTCGGCCTGGTCCGTGAACTTGTACAGGTCGCCCAGGCTTCCGTGAACGACCGGATCGAGGTGATAGCCCTGTGGAACGCCCCGTTCCACGCAGCAGAGCCCTCAGACGTACCAGGAGAGATTGGGCCCTTGCTTCCCCTTCTCCAGGAGAAGGGCGACGAACTCGGAGGTCGTGTTGTGAGCCTTGCCGACGTCGGTGTGGTGCTCGGGCCGGTCCTTCCAGATCGGGTCGTCGTGCTGGGCCTGAGCCTTCGAGGTCAGCAGCACGGCGTCCTCGTAGGCGAGGACGTTGACGTTGTAGCCCTTGCCGAGCGCGGTGTCCACCAGCCGGAACAAGCTCACCGGCGTTTCGTTGCCGTACGGCCCCGCCGTCACGCAGATATGTAGGGTCTTGCGATTTGCCATGGAAACCTCCTCCTCCTTGCCAAATGGCCTCGTCATCAGTGCCAGATGGCCTTATCGCTCTTCTCCATGAGCAGGTCCACCAGTTCGTCCATGCTGCTCACGCGCACCGGCTCGGCCAGGCGGTCTCGGGTAATTCCGCGCTGGCGCAGCGAGACCTCGTCGGCGAGCAGGGCGACGCTCCTGCTCTTGGCGCCGGCGAGCAGATTGCTCCCCGCCTCGAAGTTCCGGCGGGCCGCGAACACGCCGTCCTGGACCAGATAAACGGAGACGCTGTGCCCCGCTTCGCGCAACTGGCTCGCCAGTTCGAAGGAGTAATCGCCACCGTCGAGGGGGCTTTTCGACTCGATGAGAAGGTATTGACTCATGCGCATTCACCTCCTTGTCGGTCAAGAATGAGCATTAACAGCGTAGGTCTGCCGTTGGGGCATGTCAAGCCCGGCGACTCACGCGACTCCGACGTGAGATCGGCGGCGCGCGCGATGGGGACCTCGAAGCGATTGTTGACGAGAAATCGTGGTTGACAAGGTTCCAGAAATTAGGTACACCTAATACGACAACAAAGGGGACCTTAATCTCATGAACCCTTGCGCAGCCCTCCTCGCCGGTGTGACGCTGGCATGCTTCGGCTCGGCGGCGAGCCTGGTGGGGGCCGCGGACGCCCCGGCTGAGATCGTCCTCATCATCGAGAACAACCGCTTCCAGCCCGAGGAGATCAAGGTCAAGGCCGGCGCCCCCTTCCTGCTGGTCATCACCAACAAGGACAAGGGGCCGGAAGAATTCGAGAGCCACGACCTGCGCATCGAGAAGGTGATCCCGGCCGGCAAGACCATTCGGCTCAAGATGCCAGCGCTCAAGCGCGGCAGTTACGGCTTCGTCGGTGAATATCACGAGAAGACGGCCAAGGGCCGTATCCTGGCCGAGTAGGAGCCGCTGAATGGGTGCCACCTTCCTCGTCACCCTGCGCGAGGCCTTCGAGGCCTCCCTCCTGCTTGGACTCGTTTACACGTATCTCGACAAGATCGGTGCCCGCGCGCACTTCCGGTGGGTGACGGTCGGCGGCGCGCTGGGGCTCGGGGCGAGCGTGGCCATGGGCGTCGCGGTCAGCTTCCTCTCCGGCCCGCTGCTCGATCTCGGCCCCGACCTGATCGGCGCCGGGGTGATCTTCCTGGCCGTGCTCCTGCTCACCTGGCACGCCTGGTGGATGCAGCAGCACGCGCGGGGCATCAGGGGCGAGATCCAGCAGCGCATCGACCAGGCGCGCGCCACTCAGCGGCTGTGGATCGTCGGCCTGATCGCCTTCACGGGCGTGTTCCGGGAGGGCGCGGAGACCGTGCTGTTCCTCTGGGGCGTGATGGCGCAGGCCACCTCTGCGGCTGGATGGGGCAGCGTCCTGGGCGGCGTCGCCGGCGTCGCGACGGCGGCGGCCCTGGGCTGGGCGATCTTCTGTGGGGGCAAGAGCGTGAGCCTGGCGAGGTTCTTCTCCATCACCACGCTGCTCATCCTGTTCCTCGCCGCGGGACTCTTTAGCAGCGGCGTCGGCCGGCTTCAGGGGCTCGGCGTGCTCCCGATGTCCGCGCCGCTCTGGGACACCTCCTCCTTTCTGAGCGATGGCAGCGTGGCTGGCAGCTTTCTGGGTGGGCTCGTGGGCTACCGCGCGCGGCCTTCGCTGCTCGAGGTCGGCGGCTACGCCTCCTATCTGTTGGGAGCCGGCCTCCTGGTGCTCGGAGGGGCGCTCAGACCGGCGTCGGCGCGTGCGGCCGCCGGGTCGGACGGCCGCGCGCAGCTCACACTGACCCATGGCGCGCCTCCGCGTCTGACACCGCCGGACAGCGAGCAGCGCCAATCTCTTCCGCGGAGGCCGCGAGTTAGTGACCCAGAGACATCGAGGCGGGAGTGTAAAGGCTACACTCGGCGCATGTAAGTCTTGCCGCAGCCATTCCCCGAAGCTGATCATCCTGGACGGGATCGGTCAGAAAACCCGCAAATATCTGCGCGTTGTCGCATCGGGTCGCCGACCGTCAAGCCGGCATGAGGGTTGCTCTCTTGTGAAGGGCAATGACAGGTGATCTTCGGGCCGTGTGAGAGCCGACGCGCCTCCTGTGAAGACTCCGGGGGGCGTGCGGGAACCGAACCCGCCAACCCTTGGCAGCAAGGTCTCATCGGCTGCCGGGTGGTCGCGCTAGCGGGCCCGGTGATCACGTGTAGTTCCTAGATTGGCCCCCGGGCGGGCGCTTTGGGGCTCGCCCGGGGGCCGTAAGCCAATCCTGCAGCATCGCGCGCAATGGGCCGCCACTCGCGCCGGTGCGACCGGCCCTGTCTCTCACCCCGCGTTGAGCAAAGCCGCCGGGCACAGTAAGATGGCGGCAGCGTTTTCACGTCCACGCCAGCAGTCGTCGCCTCACCCTGGGAGGAGCCCGACCGTGAAACGGCTACATCCCCGCCGGGCTTCGGCCGGCGGAAGCGGCCGCGCTCTCGACACCGGCGTGCGCGTCGCGCTGCCCAGCGACTCCAACCCCGGATCGTCCCCCGGTGAGCCAGACTGGGTGAACCATGTGAGGCTGGTCGTCAAGCGCGGGCGCGTGGCCTAGGGCGCGTGATGCGCCTCCTGCCCGACGTCGTGTTCTGCGAGGGCCGCTCCTTCAACGACCGCGCCGTGACCATCACGGGCGGCCGGATCACGGAGGTTGCGCCGCTCGGGGCGGGCGAGACACATAGCCCCGACATCGTCAGGCTCCCGGGCAAGGCGCTCCTGCCCGGCACCGTCAACACCCACTGCCACACGTTCCAGTCGCTGCTGCGCGGCCTGGGCGACGATCTGGATTTCGTGCGGTGGCGCGACCGCGTCCTCTATCCCTACTCGATCCGCCTCGACCGCGAGGGCATCTATGTCGGCGCCGCCTTCGCCTTCGCCGAGATGCTGATCCACGGGGCGACGACCTGCGTGGACTTCTTCTACCTCCAGGATGATGGGAACGAGAACGCCGAGGCGGTGATCCGGGCGGCGCGCGACACCGGAATCCGGCTGGTCCTCGCGCGCGCCATGTACGACTGGGAGGCCGCGCCCCGGCGCTACCGCGAGGTGCCGCGTGCCGCTGCCCGGCGGGTGAGCGAGCTGATCGGGGCGCACGCGGGCGACCCCATGGTCACCATCCAGCCGGCGCCCCACAGCCCTCACGGCGCTTCGCCCGCCATGATCCGCGCCGGCTGGGAGGTGGCGGAGACCGAGGACACCAGGTTCCACATCCACGTGGCCGAGGGACGGTACGAAGGCGAGCGGACGCTCAAGGAGCACGGCGTCACGCCGATCCGCTATCTCGACAAGCTCGGCGTCCTGGGCCGGCGGATGATCGGTGTGCATTGCGTCTGGCTCGACGACGAAGAGATCTCGCTGATGGCCGACCGGGGCGCCGGGCTCGCTTACTGCCCCTCCTCCAACATGATCCTGGGCGACGGCATCACGCGCATCACCGAGATGCAGGACCTGGGGATGCTGATCGGCCTCGGCACCGACGGCGGCTGCACCAATAACCGGCTGAGCGTCTTCGAGGAGATGCGCATGGCGGCGCTGCTCCAGAAGGTGCGCCATCTGGACGGCACTCGGCTGCCCGCCGAGCGGGTCTTCGCCATGGGCACAGTGGACGGCGGCCGGCTGCTGGACCTCGAAGTGGGTGATCTCGCGCCGGGGACGCTCGCCGACCTGGTGGTCGTGGACCTTTCCCACCCCTCGCTCCATCCGCCGAGCAATCTGCTGAAGAACGTGGTCTACGCCATGTCGCCTCAGGCGGTGACCGATGTGTGGGTCCACGGCCGCCAGATCGTCAGGAACCAGCGCCTGACCACGCTCGATCAGGATGCGCTGATGGAGCGGGTGCGGGCGCTCACCCGCGACTGGAAGCCCGCGTGACCGTCAAGACCGGGGCGGTCACGCTGGGCTCGGGCCGGCTCACCACCGCCGACGTCATCGCCGTCGCGCGCGAGGGCGCCGCGGTCGCGCTCGACCCCGCGGCAGCAGCCCGCCTCGTGCAAGGGCGGCAAGCGCTGGAAGAGCTGATGCGCTGGGCGCCTCACGGCCCCCTCGGGGACGAGAGCTTGCTCTGGTGCGCTCTCGCGCGCCGGCGCGCCGCCGCCTGATGCGCATCCTCGAGGTGGTGGGGCTTACCAAGCGCTTCGCTGGTCTCACCGCGCTCGACGCCGTTTCCTTCACAGCGGAGGAGGGTCAGATCCTGGGCCTCTTCGGTCCCAGCGGCGCCGGCAAGACGACATGCTTTCACTGTCTCTCCGGCTTCGCGACGCCGGACGCCGGGCGCATCATCTTCGACGGCCGCGAGATCACCGGCCAGTCGCCGCACCGCCTTGCTCGCGCGGGCATCGCGCGCACCTTCCAGATCGTCAAACCCTTCCGCACCCTCACGGCGGCGGAGAACGTGATGGTCGCCCTCGGCCGCCGGCACTATCTGGGCCCGGCCGCGCTCCTGGGGAGCTGGCCGGGGCGCAACACGCGGCGGAAGGCGCTCGAGCTGCTCGAGCACGTCGGGCTCTCTGCCAAGGCCGACCACAAGGCCGGACTCCTTCCGCTCGGGATGCTCAAGCGCCTGGAGGTGGCTCGCGCGCTCGGCCTCGAGCCCCGGCTCATCCTCCTGGACGAGCCGCTGGGCGGGCTCTCTCACGAGGAAAGGCAGGCTGCGGCCGAGCTCATCGCAGACCTCCGCGCCCGGGGGATGACGGTGATCCTGGCGGAGCACCAGATGCGGGTCGCCATGGCGCTCGTGGACCGCGTGGTCGTGCTGGATCACGGCGCCCTGATCGCCTCCGGCCCGCCCGAGCGGGTGCAAGCGGATCCGAAGGTGATCGAGGCCTATCTGGCGGAAGACGCCCTTGCTCCGGGTCCTTGACCTGCGCCTCCTCTACGGCGAGATGGAGGCCGTTTGCGGGGTGACCTTGCTCTTCCCCGACTCCACGGCGCATCGCACGGTCATTCCCGGCCGGCCCGGCCTTTCGTCGCGAACTGCCGCTCGTAGAGCGTCCGCAGCTCCTTGAGCGTGGTCGCCTGCCCCGGCGCCTTGTCGTCGCGCACGCGCGTGATGCGCGCGAAGCGCAGGGCCAATCCGGAGGGATAGGTCGGGCTCTTCTGGATCTCGTTGTAGGCGACCTCGACCACGATCTCCGGGCGCACCCGGACCGTGTACCCGTTGTCGGCGACGCCCAGCGCCCGGAGGCGCTCCGTCATCTCGCGGAACTGGTCGTCCGTGAACCCCTTGAACGTCTTGCCGACGTCGGCGAAGCCGTCCCCATCGCGCACCGCCAGGTGATAGTTCGACAGCCAGCCGGCGCGGCGGCCCGATCCGCGGTCGACGGCGATGATGACGCAGTCCACGCTCTGCGCTTCCTTCAGCTTGAACCACCGCTTGCCCCGGCCGCCGGGCTCGTAGGGGCTCCCCGGATCCTTCGCCATGACGCCCTCGTGCCCCGCCGCCAGCGCCCGCGCGAAGAACTCGCGGCCGGCTTCCGCAGAATCCACGGTGCTGCGTAGGGCGAGATAGCGGTCTCGCGTGACCTCCCTCAGTGCCTCCCACCGTCGCTCGTAGGGCGCGTCGACCAGCGGGCTCCCATCGGCGACGAGGCAGTCGAAGAAGTGGAGCGCGAGCGGCATCTCCCGCGCCAGCGCCTCGACGCCATGCACGCGCCGGAACCGCCGCATGAGGTCCTGGAAGGGCAAAGGCCGCCGGGAGGCGTCGAGCGCGACGACCTCGCCGTCCAGGATGAACGGCGCGCCGGACAGTTCACGGCGCGCAATATCGACCACGTCAGGCAGACTGGCCGTGACCTCGGAGAGCCGGCGCGTCCAGATCGCCACGCAGTCGCCGTCCCGGTGGAGCTGGATCCGGGCACCGTCGTACTTGTACTCGAGCGCGGTGCGGCCGCCGTGGGCGGCGAGGACCGTGTCGAAGTCCGTGGCGAGCTCGGCGAGCATGGGCAGGAGAGGCACGAACAGCCGCGGCGCGGCGGCGGTGAGCGCCGCGGCGCCGCCCGAGCGCGCCAGCGCGGCCACAGTCGAGAGGTCGCCTAGGAACAGCGCCGCGCGCCGCACGGCGGCCAGCTCGGCGCCCGCGCTCATGCCGATCGCCTCGAGGACGAGGCCGTCGGACACGCCGGTGCGCATCTCGCCCGTGATGATCCGCGCCAATAATGCGCGCTCGTCCTCGGTGGCGCGCGCGGCCAGCTCGCCCAGGCGCTCCTCTCGGATCCGCCGCGATCCCGCGCCGCTCGCGTCGGCGACCGCGACGAAGGCTTCCGCGACCTCGGCGAGCGTCAGCGAGGGTTCGACGGCGGGCGGCCCCGCCAAGGGCAGCCCGCGGACACCGAGCACGCGCGGCTCGGAAACGGAGAAGGGGCGCCCGGTGAGGTAGGCCACCGCCGCGGCGACCTCGCCGGCGTCGAGTGTGCGGAGGAACCCTGCGACCAGGCGCAGCTTGTCGAGCCGGCGGGGGCTCGCCTCGATGTGCCGGCAGAGCGTCACGAGCTGATGAAATTGCGTCATGAGGTCAGTCTAGTCGATCCCCTTAGGGTTCCGCCGGATTGACGGCGGCGCGGGTGTTCGACTACCGTTGGCGGCGGACCGGCCGGGGCACGTGGCGCCACCGGCCGGTAGGAGGAGAGCGGAGATCAACGCGGGCCATTGACAGGATCAGGACCCCGCCTGTACTGTTGACCGCACTCTCCTAGTCCCACCACAGCTCTACCCGGAAGGAGGCCGCGATGACTCGGAAGCCGGCCGACATGACCACTAAGTACGTCCTCGGCGAGAAGGAAATCCCGACCAAGTGGTACAACATCCAGGCCGATCTCAGGACGCCGCTGCCTCCGGTCATCCACCCGGGCACGGGCCAACCCATCGGGCCCCAGGATCTCGCCCCGCTCTTCCCGATGGAGCTGATCAAACAGGAAGTCAGCCAGGAGCGCTGGATCGGGATCCCCGAGGAGGTGCGGGACATCCTGCGACTCTGGCGGCCGAGCCCGCTCTACCGCGCCCATCGGCTCGAGCGGGCGCTCGACACACCGGCGCGCATCTACTACAAGTACGAGGGCGTGAGTCCGGCCGGCAGCCACAAGCCGAACACGGCGGTCGCCCAAGCCTACTACAACAAGAGGGAAGGCGTCACCCGGATCGCCACCGAGACCGGCGCCGGCCAGTGGGGCTCGGCGCTGGCCATGGCCTGCCAGTTCTTCGGTCTGCAGTGCAAGGTCTACATGGTCAAGGTCTCCTACCAGCAGAAGCCCTACCGTCGCGTGATGATGGAGACCTGGGGCGCACAGGTCGTGGCGAGCCCGAGCCCCGACACCCAGGCCGGCAAGAAGATTCTCGAGCAGGATCCGGAGTCGCCTGGAAGCCTAGGCATCGCCATCAGCGAGGCCGTCGAGGATGCGGCCACGCGCGAGGACACCAAGTATTCGCTCGGCAGCGTGCTCAACCACGTCCTCGTCCATCAGAGCGTGATCGGGCTCGAGGCCAAGAAGCAGCTCGAGAAGGCCGACGACGAGGCCGACATCGTCGTCGGCTGCGTTGGCGGCGGCTCTAACTTCGCCGGCCTCGCGTTCCCCTTCGTGGGCGACAAGCTCACAACGCGGAAGAAGACGCGGATCATCGCCGCGGAGCCAACGGCCTGCCCCAGCCTCACCAAGGGGACATACGTGTACGACTTCGGCGATACCGTGGGCATGACGCCCCTGGTGAAGATGCACACCCTCGGCCACACGTTCATCCCGGCGCCGCTGCACGCGGGCGGCCTCCGGTACCACGGCATGGCGCCGCTGGTCTCTAAGCTCTACGACGAGAAGTACATCGAGGCGGTGGCCGTGCCGCAGCTCGCCACGTTCCAGGCCGCCATCCAGTTCGCGCGGAGCGAGGGAATCATCCTCGCCCCTGAGTCGGCCCATGCCCTTCGGGTTGTCATCGACGAGGCGCTCGAGTGCAAGAAGGCCGGACGCGGCAAGGCGATCCTGTTCAACCTCTCGGGCCACGGCGCCTTCGACCTCGGCGCCTACGAGGCCTATCTGGCCGGCAAGCTCCAGGACTACGAGTACCCGTCGGCGAAGGTGAACGAGGCGCTGCGGGATCTGCCGCACGTCAAGGCATAGGAGGAACGCGAATGGTCGGACGCCGCGAGTTCCTGAGAGCCGCTGCGGTTGGGGCCGCCGCCGCCATGAGCACCCCCGCCGTCCTCCGCGCTCAGAGCAAGGGCAAGGTCCGACTCGCCTATCTCCAGCTCGGCTGGGCGGCCACCGAGATCATCCACAAGGAGGATCTCCTCGGTAAGCACGGCTGGAGCGCGGAGTACTCGGTCGTGGGGGGGGCGCCCGGTCCGCTCCTGAACCAGCTCGCCGCCAAGAACGTGGATGCCATCGACATGAGCTTCGCGCTGGCGGCGAAGGCCTTCGAGGACGGAGTGCCGCTCAAGGTGACGGGCGTGGCGACAGCGGTGCTGGGCGCCATCGTGGCCCGCAAGGACTCGGGCCTGGCCAAGGTGGAGGACCTCAAGGGCCGGAAGGTGGCCGCGATCGTCGGGACTTCCACCTTCTTCGACATCCGCGCGCTCACCCTCAAGGGCTACGGGTTCGACCTCTCCAAGGACGCCCAGATCGTCACCGCCACGGCCCCGCCGGACATGGTCACCATGCTGAGCAAGAAGGACGTGGACGCCATCATCGCCTGGCAGCCGATCACGGACTCGGTGGTGTTCCGCGGCGAGGGTGTCTACCTCGCCAAGCAGATCGACCTCTGGCGGAAGGCCACGGGCCGCCCGTCGGGCTTCCCGGTGCATGTCTGCTACCTCGCCAGCTCCGAATTCATCCAGAAGAGCCCGTCCTTCCCGCGGGACCTCAACGAGGCGCAGAAAGACGCGGTGGACATCTGGTACAACAAGCCGGCGCGCGCCATGGAGATCGTCGCCGAGGTCACGAAGCTGCCGAAGGATGTCATCGCGATCGCCCACAAGGAGACCGTGCGGATGCTCTCCGGGCTCCCCGAGGAGCAGATCGAGACTCTGATCGCGCAGCTCAAGATCAACAAGGAGTTCGGCTTTCTCAAGTCTGACATCTGGGACAGCCCGGACCGGATCCGCCGCGAGTTCTTCTATCGGGCCTGACGGGGGGCTCGCCTGCCGGAGAAGAGCTCGCGCGGGGTGATCGACGGTCGAGCGCCGGCTTTGCCGGCGCGAGCTTCAGGGCTGCTCGCCTCGCACGGCGGGGCCCCAGCCCCGCGACGTCCTGCGGCTCGGCTTTCCGGATCGCTCGCCTCGCACGGCGGGGCCCCAGCCCCGCGACGTCCTGCGGCTCGGATTTTCCGACTGCTCGCCTCGCACGGCGGGGCCCCAGCCCCGCGACGTCCTGCGGCTCGGATTTTCCGACTGCTCGCCTCGGACGGCGGGGCCCCAGCCCCGCGACGTCCTGCGGCTCGGATTTTCCGACTGCTCGCCTCGGACGGCGGGGCCCCAGCCCCGCGACGTCCTGCGGCTCGCACTGCGTCCTGGGGGAGGCTTGGGAAGGGGGGCGAGGCCTCCCTCCGAGTTTCCGGGCGGGCGTGAGGGCGCGGGCTCGAGAGTGGGTGAGGCGCCTCCACCTGCCCACCCTGGCTGCGCTCGCGGTCGTCGTGGCCGCGTGGACGCTTCTCTCCCGGCGCTACGGGGCCTATGTCCTGCCCGCGCCCTGGTCCATCGTCACCGGCTTCGGAGAGATCGTCAGGACCGGTGAGATCTGGACGCACACCGCCGCCTCGCTCTACCGCATCGTGATCGGCTTCGGCCTGGCCGTCCTCGTCTCGCTCGGGATGGGACTGGGCGCCTTCATCGCTCGTCCTGTGCGCGGGGTCGTCCACGACGTCCTCGCCATCCTCAACTCGACGTCGGTCTTCGTGTGGATCGTCATCTCGCTGATCTGGTTCGGCCTCTCGAACTGGGCGCCCATCTTCACCACGTTCATGATCACGCTGCCCGTCGTGGCCTCGAACCTGGTCGAGGGCGTGGCGAGCGTGGACCGGCGGCTCCTCGAGATGGGCGACGTCTACCGCCTCAGCGGCCAGGAGAAATTCTCCGCCATCGTAATCCCCTCCACCTTGCCCTACCTCGTGGCCGGCATGAAGGTGGGATTCGGCCTCGCCCTCAAGGTCTCGGTGGTGGCCGAGATCTTCGGCGTGACGTCAGGCATCGGCTACATCATGAACTACAGCCGTGAGATCCTGGCCACCCAGATGGTCTTCGTGTGGGCGCTGGTGATGATCCTGATCATGGTGGCCACCGACAAGCTCCTCTTCGACACCGTGAACCGGCGGCTCGCCCGATGGCGGTGAAGCTCGCCGCGCTCGGGGTCGGGAAGGACTACCTGATCCCGGTGATCGACTCCGTCAGCTTCACCGTGGAGGCGGGGGAGTTCGTCTGCCTGCTCGGCCCCAACGGCTGCGGCAAGACCACGCTCCTCCGCATCGTCGGGGGGATCGAGCCGGCCAGCCGCGGCACCGTGCTGCTCGACGGCCAGCCCGTCGTCGCCGACCGCCGTCACGACCGCCACGTCGGCATCGTCTTCCAAGAAGACCGGCTCCTGCCGTGGATGTCGCTCCGCGACAACGTGGCCCTGGTCCTCAAGCCCCTCGGCCTCGATCGCGGGGCGCGCCATGCCCGCGCGATGCACTACCTGCGTCTCGCCGGGCTCCAGGGCTTCGAAGCCTACTACCCCGGCCGGGTGAGCGGCGGCATGCGCCAGCGGGCGGCCATCGCCCGCGCGCTCGCCATCGAGCCCGACGTGCTCTTGATGGATGAGCCCTTCGGCTCGCTCGACGCCCAGAACCGTCGCATCATGCAGAACGAGGTCCGCCGCATCTGGCAGGAGACCGGGCGCACCATCCTCTTCGTCACCCACTCCATCGAGGAGGCAGTGGCCATCGGCACCACGCTCATCATGCTGTCCGCGCGACCGTCCCGGGTGCGCCAGCTGATCAGGAACGACGGCTCGGCGGAGCGCGCCAAGCTCGTCGACGACCTCAACACGATGATCATGGAAGAAGTGCTGCGCCAACAAGGAGACGCGGAATGATCAAGCCCTACACGGCCGTCGGCCTCATCCCCACCGTCCGCGGGATCCGCAAGCGCAAAGACATCAACATCAACCTGGAGCACCTGTCGCACCTCGTGAAGGCGGCCTCGTGGCTCTCGAGCCTCGACCTGCCGGTGCGCCTGATCGCCTTCCCGGAGGGAGCGCTCCAGGCCTTTAACGACGAGGTGCTCGACCTGGACCACGCGACCTTCGCCCGCGAGTGCGCCATCGACATCCCGGGCGAGGAGACCGAGTTCCTCGGCAAGCTCGCCAAGGAGTACGACGCCTTCATCATCGCCCAGGCCAAGGCACGCCATCCTGATCTCCAGGACCGCTTCTTCAACGTGGGCTTCATCATCAACCCGCGTGGCAAGGTCATCCTCCAGCACTACAAGGTCTCCCCCCTTTTCCCCGTCGAGCACTCGGTCTGCCCCCACGATGTCTACGACTGGTGGGTGGAGAAGTACGGCCGCACGCTCCAGGCCTTCTGGCCCGTGGTGGACACCGAGATCGGCCGGCTCGGCATCATGATGGCCAACGAGGGCTCGTATCCCGAGAATGCCCGCGCGCTGGCCCTGAACGGCGCCGAGGTCGTCTATCGCGCCTCCTACCCCCACCCCGCCACCGGCAACGAGATCTTCGAGATCCAGAGCCGCGCCCGGGCGCTCGACAACAACCTCTATGTCGTGGCGCCCAACATGGGCACCTATTACCTCTTTCCGGAGGAGACGACCCCGATCGACACCTTTGGCGGGCGATCCCTCGTCATCGACTACAAGGGCCGGATCGTCGGCCGCCAGGACTACGGCGCCGGCTCCACGTACGTGGGCGGCGTCATCGACATCGAGGCCCTCCGCGACCACCGCGCCCGCGCTCAATGGGACAACTGGATGAAGGACCTGCGCACGGAGCTCTACCAGCTCCTCTACGAGAAACCGATCTACCCGAAGAACCTCTACTTGAAGCGCGCGCCCATGAACCACAAGGAGTACCGCGAGAAGGTCATCAGGCGCCAGATCCGGCTCATGCACGACCGGGGCATCTGGAAGAAGCCCGAGCGGTAGGCCGATGCCATGAGACGTCCGACACTGCGCCGTCGGCTCAACACGGTGCTGCTCCAGTGGTTTCTCCTCCTCGCGGCCGCGGCGGGGACGATCCTGGTTTTTTCCTTCCCGGACATCGGCAGGACCCTCGTGGAGGATCGTCTCCTGCTGGCACGCACGATCGCCCACTCCCTCGACACGACGATCTCGACCGCGATCCAGGATCTGGGCCGACTGTCCTCGGACCTGCCGACGCGGGAGGCGGAGGTGGCGGGTCGCCTTCGGATCTTCCGGTTCCAGTCCCCGTTCCGGGAGGCGACCTACATCCTCGACGAGCACGCCACGATGATCGTCTCGGACCCGGCCGACGTAGAGCCCTTGCCGGTGGCGCGCCTGGGGCCGCACGAGGCCGTCACGCCGCTCGTGCGGAAGCCCGGGGGCGACGAGCGTCCCGTCCTCGCGATCGTCCAACCGTTCCGGCGGAATCGCGCTGGCTACTATCTCGTGTCGGAGATGAACCCTCTCGGGTCGACGATCAGCGCGTTCCTGGAGGACCTGGGACCAGACCCCGAGATGCGCGTCGCCGTGGTCGACGAGAACGGGGTCGTGATTGCTTCGCACGATCAGCGGCAGATCGTCCGCACCCTGCCTCACGCCGACGCCTACGGAGAGCGGATCAGAGCGCACCGCCCGCTGGTGATTGAGAACCTGCGGTGCGAGTTCGAGTGCGCGGGCGACGAGCGCGCGGACGTGCTGATGGTCATGGTCCCCCTGCGCTTCGCCCCGTGGGGCGTCGTTATCCAGCAGCACAGGGCGACCGCGTTCTCGGGTCTGTACACGGCGCGCCGCGGCCTGCTTCTCGCCGGCGCGATGCTGGCCGTGATGGCCTTCCTGCTGTCCCGGACGCTCTCGAAATCGGTCGTGTCGCCGATCCGGCAGCTGTCGCGGCAGGCCGAGACGATGCGCTCCGGCGAGCTATCGAGTCCGATCACCGTGTCGGGCGACTACGAGGTCGAGCTCCTCGCCAACACACTCGACGAGGCGCGCCAGAGGCTGGCGTCCACTCTCGCCGAGCTAAAGGCGCTGAACGAGGACCTCGAAGGGCAGGTGGCGACCCGGACCAACCTGATCCAGGCGAAGTACCTCGACCTGCAGCTCCTCCACGCCGTCTCGCAGCTCTCGACCCAGGAACGAGACCCCGACCGGATCGTTCCCGAGCTCCTGCGCTTGATCTCGGCGCACTACTCGTTCCCGGCGGCGGCGATCGTGACGAGACCTCTCGACGAGCCGCCGGCGGCGTATGTGGTCCCTCCCGAGGCCACGCTGCCGTGGCTCGGCGAGGGGCGGACGCCCCCCGCGGACTGGCGGAGGCGAGAGATCGCCTATCAGGGGCGCGTGGTGGCCGATCTGTTCCATCCGCGGGTGGGGAACCTCGACGAACAGGTGATCGAGGCGCTCGAGCACCAGCTCGCGATCTCGCTCCACGGGGCCTACCTCTGGAAGCGCACGATCAGGCAGGACGAGCAGCGCGGGGTCCTCGTCCGCCGGCTGCTGAGCGCCACGGAGGAGGAGCGCCGGCGGCTCGCCCGGGAGCTGCACGACGAGATCTCCCAGCTGCTGACCGTGATCCAGTTGTCGCTCCACCACGTCGACGTGGATACGCCGGAGATGAGGCGAGCGATGAGCCTCCTGACGAAGACGCAGCAGGAGATCCATCGCATCATCTACGATCTCCGCCCCTCGCTGCTCGATGACCTGGGCCTGTCCGCCGCGATGGAGTCCTATGCCCAGGAGCACCTGATGCGGCAGGGCCTGAGCGTGAGCCTCGAGATAGAGGAGAAGCTGCCGTCGCGACCGGAGATCGAGATCACGACGTTCCGCATCTACCAGGAGCTCGTGACGAACATTCTGCGACACGCGCAGGCGGAGCACGTGTCCATCGAGCTCTACGAGCGCGGAGGCAAGCTCATCCTCGCGGTGGAAGATGATGGGCGGGGGTTCAATCCGAACGAGAAGTCGGCGGGGGCCGGGATCACGGGGATGAAGGAGCGCGCGGCGCTGGTCAACGGATCGATCCGCTTCGACAGTGAGCCCGGCATGGGGACGCACGTCGTGCTGGAGATTCCGATCCAATGATTCGGGTCGGGATCGTCGATGATCACGACCTCGTGCGCGAGGGCATCCGCGCGCTCTTGGAACAGGATCCGGTCTTCCAGGTCGTGGGGGAAACGGGGGACGGCCAGGAGGCCATCCGCCTGGCGAACAGGCTGCGCCCGGACGTGCTCCTGATGGACGTACATCTGCCCGGCGGCATCGGGGGACTCGAGGCCACCGAGGCGATCGTGACGGACTGCCCGGAAGTCAAGATCATCATCCTGACTCAGTATGAGAACCGCGAGTACATCCGGCGCGCCATCCGGATCGGGGCGCGAGGCTACCTGCTGAAGCGCAGCGTCGCGGCGCAGTTGAAGGAGGCGATCAAGACCGTCTACGCGGGACAGCGATACCTCCATCCGGCCGTGGCCGAGGAGCTGGTGGACCTGGTGACGACAGGCAGGTCTCTCGAGGAAGACGACTACGACCGGCTGACGCCGCGCGAGAAGCAGGTGTTCAAGCTGCTGGCGGAGGGCAAGACCAGTCGCGATATCTCGAAGTATCTGACCATCAGCCTGAAGACCGCCATGACCCACCGCACCAACCTCATGGCGAAGCTCAACGTCCACTCGAGGGCGGAGCTGATCCGCTACGCGATCCGCAAGGCGATCATTCCGGTGGAGGGGCCCTAGGACACTCGGAGGGGGCTTCGCCCCTTCCGACACCTCCCCCCAGGACGTAGTGCGAGCCGCAGGACGGCGCGGGGCTGGGGCCCCGCCGTCCGAGGCGAGCGATCCGAAAAGCCGAGCCGCAGGACGGCGCGGGGCTGGGGCCCCGCCGTCCGAGGCGAGCAGTCCGGAAGGTTGCGCCGGCTAAGCCGGCGCTCGAGCCTGAACACCTCGCACGAGCTTTTTCTCCGACACGCTCCGAACCGGGATAAGTCATGAGCGAGGATCGAGAGACGGGCGGGTGTCGCGCTCAGTAGGGAGTGAGCGTGTCGGCGATGCGCTTGAGGTCCCGTGATGGAAGATCCGTCTCTACCTCGATCCAGAACTCGCCGCGCTTCAGGACCAGGCGGAGCCGCGGCCCGTCCCGCCACCACGTGGAGTCGGTCACATCGGGAAGTGGCTGGCCGGTGGCCGGATGGGCGGGCACGGCCCCGCCTCGCCGCTGGGTGAGCGACAGGTAGCGCTCGCCGCGCCAGACGATCACGAACGTCGGCTGGGGACTGAGTGAGACGGTCAGGCTCGACGGTCGGTCGCCGAGCGCCGCGGGCCGATAGGCAGGGACGAGCGGAGCGAAGCCGACACGACGCCGCACCTCATCCAGGCTCGTGAGCGCGAACGGCCCCGGCCGCGTGTCCGGGAAGAAGAGGGGGACGCCGACGTGGAGCAGCCGGAGCGCGAGGAGCACGCCCGCGGCGATCAGGGCGAAGCTGCCGAGACCGGTCAGACGAACCATGGCAGCACCACCAGGAGGATCGATGACGCGGCGGCGATCGTGGCGACGGGAAGCGCGTCGTCGCGGCGGCTGCCTTCGAGCAAGACATCCACCCGCTTCCTCAGCGCGCCCCTGGCCGCCACGTCGCGCCGGTCGGTTGATTCGTAGATCCGCAACAGCGTCCGGGTCAGCAGCTTCGGATCCCGTCCCGACACCGCCTCCGCGTCGCACTCGATCTCCACTTCGAGGCAGTATTCGCGGAACGACCAGAGCGCCACGGGGTTGTAGCATTGCAGGAGCCTGAGGAAGAACAACGCATGAGAGCGAATCCATCGTCCGGCTCGCCAGTGCGCGTTCTCGTGGTGGAGGACGACCGCCAGCTCATCCTCGGTCAGCCGCCCGAGCGTCCCTCGCGACGCGATCAGCCGAGGGCGCCCGGGCCAGCCGCCGGTCGCGAGGAAGATCTCCTCCGACGGGCTCAGGAGGACCTGGCAGCGGTCCCACCCGGGCAGGCTCCGGGCGAGCCGTGCGAGTGACTCCGGGACGTCCGCGGCGCTCGTCTTGGGCCGGCGCAGCGTGGGCAGGAGCTCTTGCCAGACCGTGAAGGCGACCATCATCAACGCCACGAACAGCACGACGTGGTAGAGCCGGACGCCGGCGAACAGCGGAACCGCGAGAACCCTGCCGCTATCCAGCCAGGCCAGCCGCTCCCGGAACTCCAGGCCGGTGCGGCCCGGAATCGCCGCCGTGAGCAGGGGCAGGACCAGCAGGACGACAAGGAGGCGCCGCTTCGAGCGCCCGGAGGGCAGATGGACGCGCTGGGCCCACGCGTAGAAGACGAAGCCCGCGATCGACGAATGGAGCACCACCTGCCACAGAAACGACGGCAGAGGGGAATACCAGTAGGCAGGGATCACTGCTTCCCGAAGAGATCTTCGTACTCTAGGGCGTGCTCCCGACGGAGCTTCTCCTTGCGGATCTTCCCGGTGAAGATGCTCGTGTCCATCGGGAATGACTCGCGCGTCAGGTGCGCGCCAGCCATGTGCCAGATGAGAACGATCAGGAATGCGAGCAGGGCCTCAGCGCTGTGCATCACCTTGGCCGCCGGGATGAGCTCGGCCGGCAGCACGCGCGAGACGAAGATCGGGAAGTACAGGACGAATCCGGTCAGCGCCATGATCAGCGCGCCGAAGATGAGCCCCCAGTACTCGAACTTCTGCCGGTAGTCGAAGCGCCCGAACTTGGGCGGCTCTTCGGCCTGCCCGGCGTAGTACCTCAAGTTGTCGATGGCGTCCCCAAAGTCCTTCCTGCTCAGCAGCATCGACGGCGGAGTCCGGCGGGTCATGATGACGGTGATCGCGACCGCCAGGTGCGCGACGAGGAGCCCGGAGAAGGCGATGCCGGCCGCCCGGTGGAGCCAGCGCACCACGAAGATGCCGCCGAGATGCTCGATGACCCATCGGCTCGCGTCGATATAGGGCCACTTCTGCGGCATCCCCGTCAGGAGGAGCAGGCCGAAGAGCAGGATGACCGCGGCATGCTGGAAGCGGGCCCAGAACGAGAAGCGGAGCACGTACTCGTTCGCCTCGGCATCTCGCATTGTCGTGTTCTCCGTCACCGGCCCGCCGACATCCGGTACACCTGGAGCAGCACGTGCAGAACCAGGCCGATGACGACAAAGGGGATGAAGATCCTGTAGAACCGGTCGACGAGGAACACCAAGGGCGCGTGTTGCAGCGACGGCTCGTAATGGGAGAGCCACGCCGCGGGAAAGTCGGGGGAGGCGCCCCGGTGGCACTTGGCGCACGTGGCAGCGACGGCGGCCTTCATCGCTTCCCTGCCCTTGAGTCTCGGAGAGGCCACGTCGTGGTTGCCGTGACAGTCGACGCAGGTGACGACCACCTGCTGGTGCGCGGGCGAGGCGGTGCGCGCCAGGAAGGCGGTAACGCCGTGGAAATCGGAGAAGTACGTCTGGGCCACGGTCGTGGAGATGCCGTACTTCGACATCCGACGTTGATCTGCGTGACAGCGGATGCAGATCTCGGGCGAGCTGAGGCGGAACCGCGTCGTGCCGGGTTGCTGGATCTGATGGTGGGTGTGGCAGTCGGCGCACGCCGGAACGTCCTGATTGCCGTCCTCCACGAGGGCTTTGCCGTGGACGCTCCGGGCGTACTTTTGATAGACGGCCACGTGGCACGTGGCGCAGCTGCGCGACACCATGGCCCGCTTCGAGTGCGGGTCCTGGATGTTGTGGGCGCCGTGGCAATCGGTGCAGACCGGCGCGGCGTCGACGCCGCCCTTGAGGAGATCGTAGTGGACGCTCTCCAGCGTCCGCGTGTACGTGTCGAAGTGGCATTTCTTGCAGGTCTCATACGCTCCGGTCACGTACGCGCGCTTGCTCGGGAACGTGGCGTCGCTGGGGTGGTTCTGATCGTACCGCGCGTGGCAGTCCGTACACACGAGCTGCGAGCCGTGCACCGACTGCGCGAACTCCTGCGGGTTCACGTACAGGCTCATGGAAGAGCCGTCCTTGAGCGTCAGCGAGAGCTGCTTGTCCTCGTGGCAGTTCAGGCAGTACGAGACGCTTTCGGGCAGCTGCTGACCGGCAGCGCCGCCGGCGAAGAGCCCGACAAGCAGAGCCGCCGCGGACGCGAACCACCCGCTTGTCGCAACGCTTCGCCGCTCCATCTGGGTTCCCTCGCAAGCGAACGGAGGACCGCCGCGCTCAGGACTGCATCGGAGACGATCTGGAGAGCGCCGAGCCGCGCTCTCCAGGGCCCCGATCCGCCGCGGGATGGGGCCCTCGGAGCGCCACCCGGCCCTGATTATGCCGCGTCGCGGTCGGGACGGTCCAGCTTCTTTTGAACTTCCTCGACCCACTCATCGGCTGCTTCGCGGGTGGTCCTGGCGGGCTTGGACCGGCTGAGGAACGCCATCGAAGGCTCCCATCCCGGTCTGAGCACGCGCAGCGCCCCACGGGCGGCGCCCCCGACCAGATGGGCGACCTTGCCGCCCAGTAGCCAGGTGACCATCGCGAACCCGATGAAAGGAAGGAAGATCACGTATGCCAGGCCCAGGAACGGCCCGACCACCAGGAGCGCGAGGACCGGCACGCGTCGATACACCTCGTCCATGCTCCCCGGGAGGGGCCCCTCTTCGTCGATGGACTTGAACGACAGCTGCCGCAGGTTGAAGTACAGTCCGGGCTCGACCTTCTCGCTTCCTCTGTAGTGTCTCATTGTCGGTGCCCTCCTCTCTGCTCTCAGCCTATGACCTGGGCAGGGATGACACCATCGGGCAAGTGCCCGATCTTTCGCCCGCGAGCGTCGTATTCCAGCGGGACGAGTGCCCGATGTCGGCGGGAGGCGGGCCGACTCCCTCCGGGGGTACACCTCCACGTCAGCGGTGCCAATGCACCCGCTCGTGCCGGCCGTCATCCAAGTGGTCGTTTTCTTGAAGGATCTTCTGCTCTCGGGGGAGCAAGACGCTCGGCTTCGGCTCGCTCGGCTCGCGCCGAGACCTCAAGACGTATTACACCGTTTCAGGGCCCCGGGAGAGCCTCATCAATCGACGATCGCTTGGTAGACGAGCTGACGGAACAGCTCTTTGAACTCACGCTGCCACGACCCGGGCTGGGCCTGCGTCATGAGGATGGCGACCAGCTGCTCCTTCGGATCCACCCAGAACGCCGTGCCACCCGCTCCGCCCCAGGTATATTCGCCGGCGGAACCCGGGGCGCCGTTCAAGCCATCCGCCCGACGAATCGCGAAGCCGAGACCGAACCCATAGCCCGGTGCAAGCGTTGAAGTCGCGGGCTTGATGTCCCCCAGGTGGTCCGACGTCATGTGCCGAACGATCGTCCGGGCCAGGAGACGCTGTCCGTCGAGCTGCCCGCCATTCGCCAGCATCTGGAGGAACCGCATGTAGTCGATCACGGTGCCGGCCGCTCCCGCGCCGCCTGCGTCATTCTTCGGCGGGACCGTGACGTCGTGCAGGGTGATCGGTTTGCCCGTCGCGCGATCCGTGGCGAACGGCTGCGCGATACGCTTGACCTTGTTCGCTGGCACGTGGAACGTGGTGTCCGTCATCCGAAGCGGACGGAATATCCGCTCGTCGAGGAACCGGCCGAGCGGCGCGCCCGTGACCGCTTCGACGACGCGTCCGACGACGTCGGTCGACATACCGTACTCCCACATCGTCCCGGGCTGGCGAGCCAGGGGCACTTTGGCGAGCGCTTCGAGCTGCTCGGCCGGAGTGACGTCCGCCCATCCCACATTGGCCTTCGTGTAGAGTTCCTTGATGTACGCGGTCGTCGTAAACCCCGCGTAGACCATTCCCGAGGTGTGGCGGATCAGGTCGTAGAGGGTGACGGGACGCTCCGCCGCCACCAGCGTATAGGCGGGCTTCCCGCTCGCATCGGTGCTCGGCACCGCCACCTCCAGCTTTGCGAGTTGGGGCAGGTAGACGCCGACGGGATCCGTCAGGCGCAGGCGCCCCTCCTCGACGAGCATCATGACCGCCACCGACGTGAACGGCTTCGTCATCGAGTAGAGCCGAAAGATAGCGTCCTTCGCCATCGGGCTGCCGGTCTTGGGATCGAGCTGCCCGACCGCTTCGAAGTATGCGATGCGGCCCTTGCGGGCGACGAGGGCGACGGCGCCAGGAAAGCTGCGCTCGTCGATCTGTCGGGTCAGCGCCTGTCCGATCCGCGCGAGGCGATCCCTGGAGAGGCCGACCTCCTCCGGACTCGCTGCCTCGAGCGCGCAGGCCCCAATGGGGAAGAGGAGCAGCAAGACAACTGCGAGACACAAGGTCGATCGTCTGTGCATCGAGCACCTCCCTGGGGTGTTTCGTTCAACCGCCTCTCATGGACACTTCGCGTTGCCCTGATGTCCCCGATTCCATCAATGGTCGCCGCCCACGCGCCTCGGCCGACCCGCCAGCGCGGCGAACGCACTGCTCAGCAGCCGGCGCAGCCGGTCCGCTGAGGCAGGTTGTTATCCGTCGTCAAGCCGAGTTGATAAGTCCTTGCATACCCAAGGACGGTGCTTAGCAGGCCGAGAGCCAAAGAGCTTCGGACTGTTCATTTTCATCTCCGACGTTTCTTGTGCGTCCTAACGCGCGGCAGGGGCATTCGCTTCTCATCGGCGGCAGATGTAGATGGTGTTCTGTGGCCCGGGCGCGTCGACAGCTTCGACCGAGGTGAAGCCGGCCGCGGCGAGAAATTGCCGCGCGGTCTGCTCACCCCAGGCGGTGCCGAGTCCGGCTCCTCCCTCGGCCAAGGAGACCGTCATGCAGTGCAGGACGCTCATGCCGTACATCCACGGTCCGAAGGGGTTACCGACGTTCTCCTCGAGATTGCTAGAGGCCCTCGGCTCGACCACGAGGTATATCCCATCGGGAGCCAGCGCAGCCGCCGCGCTCCGCAGGACTGCCGCCGGGTCTCGCTGGTCGTGGATCGCATCGAAAGAGGTGATGAGGTCGAACTTGGGCTCGGCCCGGAGACGGGTCACATCGCTGACCTCGAAGCGCGCGTTCGGCAAAGTCATGCCCTGCGCTTCCGCACGCGCTCGCTCGATCGCGTCCGCGGCGATGTCGTATCCGACGAAGTCGGAGCGCGGGTATTCCTTCGCCATGAGGTTGATCGCGTGCCCCGTTCCACAGCCGAGGTCCGCGACGCGAATCCCGGCTGCCAGGCGCTCGGGGAGCCCCTTGGCTGCGGGCAGGAACCCCTTGGTGAGCAGGCCGTCGTAGAGCAGTCGCCACGAGGCATCCATGAAGTCCGTGAAATCTGGTCGGAACTCCGAGTACGGTACGCCCCCGCCGCTCCTGAAGCACGTGGTCACGGCCGCCAGCCGCTTGGCAAGCATCGCCAGCCCTTGACTGTTCGCCGCGACGTTCCGGCTGGACGTGCCCGTGAGACAGACCGCGTGCTCGGGCGGCAAGACGAAGGTCCGTGAGCCTGGGTCGTACTCCATGATGCCGCCGGTCGCCATGGCGCCGAGCCACTCGCGGACATATCGCTCGTTGAGACCGGCTCGATCCGCGATCTGCTGGCTCGTCCCCACCCCCTGCGCCGCCGCCTCGAAGAGGCCGGTCCTGTGACCGATGTCCACCATCATCGTGAGCATGCCGCTAGTGTAGTGGCCGAACAGCTTTCGGGCGAACTCCTGCACGCGCTTCCGATCAGGCGCCTGTTCCATCGCGGGCTCCTCGCTGAAGACTCTCCGAAGCTTGCACGACTTCCGCCGAACGCCGGTATCAGCCGCGGCGTGCAGCGCCGGCGGCTGAATACGGAAGTTCGGCAGCACCGTGTATCTCACTGAATGACTCGGTCCGCTCGCTTGAGCAGCGCGGGGGGAATCGTCACGCCGATCCACTTGGCTGTCTCAAGATTCACGATGAGTTCGTGATGCGTTAGTGACCCCATGCTGTTCGACCGTGTGAGAATACGAGCGAAACCCTGATCGTGGCTCGAACACGGGTTCGAGCCCCGGCTCATCCTCAGCGCAAATTTCCCGTGTGACCGAGTGAGTAGCGGCCCGGCTGAGGCCAGACCGTGAGGCCGTGAGGCTCCTTGCCAACGGGGATGCTCCTCACGTGGCCGGTCGCGGTGTCGATGGCGTAGACGACATTGTCGTAGCGGCCCGACAGCCACAGCGTCTTCCCGTCAACGCTCACGTTCCCCATGTCCGGGCTCCCACCGCCGGGGATGGGCCATGTGGCCACGACCCGGCGCGTGGCGAAGTCGATGACGGCGACGCTTCCCTTGCCGCGCGGGGGGCCGCTGATGCGGGACGAGCCGCGATTGGCCACGTAGAGCTTCGTGCCGTCGCGGCTTGGATAGAGCCCGTGCGTCCCGACCCCGGTCTTGATGAAGCCGAGCTCGGCGAACTCGTCACCATCGATCAGGAACACACCGCCGGCCTTCATGTCCGCCACGAAGAAGACCTTGCCGTCCGGAGAGATGCGGATGTCCTGGGGCATGCCCCCCTTGGACAGGGGGAGATAGCCGGTGACCCTGCGGGCCACCAGGTCGATCCTCGCCAGACTCCCCTGGAACTCGCAGGTGAAGATCACGAAGCGGCCGTCGATCGAGAAGTCGGCGTGGTTGATCCCGGCGCACTGCGGGACCTCGAGCGAATTCTGCAGGGACATCGTCTGCGGGTCGCGGAAGTCGAGCCGCTTGAGCGCTTCCGCGACCACGATGGCGGACCGCCCGTCAGGAGTGAAGTACATGTTGTACGGATCATCGACCGCAATGGTCTTGCCCGGCTTGCCCGTCGTCGGCTCGATGGGCGTCAGGCTTCCGTCGGTGCGCCCCTCGGCGTTGTTGGTGACCCAGAGCGTTTTGAGGTCGTACGAGGGGACCACGTGCTGCGGGTTCACGCCCACGCGGAAGCGATCGACGACCTTCCCCGCGGCCGGGTCGATCACGTACACGTCGTTGGACTTGAGATTGGGCACGTAGACCCTCGGGAGCGCATTGGCGACGGCCGGGCTCAGCTTGTCGGACCGGGTCTCGCTGTACAGGTTGCTCGGATCCACCACCGGCGGCATGCCCGGGATGGTCTCGACGGAGCGCCCTCCCTGTCGCGCCGGCGCGCTCCCGGGCGAGAAGGACAGCGAGAGCGCGAGTACGAGCCCGGCGCCCGCGAGGGCGCCACTTCGAGCGCGGTTGAGGGGCCGCGCGGACACCTCCCGGGGTCGTTCTGTCACAGGGCTCGCCACACGAGGCTCTCCGTTGACGTCAACGATGGGCGATCGACCGCCTGATCGCGTCGACCGCGCGGGTCACGATCAGCTCCGCCCCCAACCGGCCCAGCTCGGCGCTGGCCCGAGCCGGGTCGCCGTCGACGCCCTGCCCGTCCTGCCGCCCGGTTCCGGGCCGCAGGCGCCCCATCCGGACCATGCGCGGGTCGATGGCCAGCATCAGGGAGGTGTCAGCGAGCGCGGCGTGGCTGCCCAGCTCATCCTCCCGGTAGCCCCGCGTCTTGAGGAGCTGCCGAAACTCGGCATCGCTCGCGCGGTAGTACTCCTCGACAGCGTGCACCCGAACGGGCGTCGCGGCCCACTCCCGATTGAGCCGCGCGGCGACCGCCTTCTGGTCGGCCTGCGTCGCGCCGTGGTCACCCAAGAACACGACGTCCCGGAATCCGTGGAGCCGGAAGCTCCGGGCGGCGGATTCGAGGACCTTCTGGAAGACCTCGCCCGGGACGGTGATCGTGCCCGGAAACCGCATGTGCCCGGTGGGCGGGCCGAGCCGGCCTTCCGGCACATACGCCAGCACCGGGGCCACCAGCGCGTTGCCGAGGGCGCGCGCGATCCTCTCCGAGAGCGCCTTCACCCGCACGTTGTGTTTGCCCAGAGCCATGTGCGGCCCGTTCTGTTCGGTTCCGCCCGTCGGGAGAACGATCGTCGTCTTTCCGGACTGAACCAGGTCGCGGAGCTCCGTCCAGGTCAGCTCTTCGAGGAAGACGGTGTCCGGAGCCTGACCGGACGCGCGTGACGCCCACGTCAGGAGAAGACATGCGGCGATTGCCAGGACTCCCGATCTCATCCGCGTAATCTACCTTGGTAGGATGAATGATAAACGGGCTTGACCGGGTCGACGGCAATGTTTCCGCCAGGACCGCGACTCAGTCGAGCGTATGGACGAAGAGCCCGCTCGAGAGCTTGGGCTCGAACCAGGTGCTCTTGGGCGGCATGATGTGGCCGGCGTCCGAGACAGCCATGAGCTCGGCGACCGTCGTGGGATGCATCGAGACGGCGAGGGCCATCTCGCCCGAGTCGACGCGCGCTTGCAGCTCCCGCGTTCCGCGGACACCGCCCACGAAGTCGATGCGCTTGTCCGTTCGCTGATCGGCGATGCCGAGCACCGGCGCCAGGACCCGCTCCTGCAGGAACGAGACGGCGAGCGAGCGAACAGGATCGCTCCGCTCGGGGGACGAGTCGGTCAGATCGAGCAGGTGCCAGCGTCGCTCGAGGTAGAGGCAGAAGCTCGCGGGACGAGGCGGCACCGGATCATCCGTGGGCGAGAGCCGCCCGATCCTCGCCAACTCGTCGAGCACGTCGCGAGCCGTCCGCGCCCCGAGGTCGGCGATCACGCGGTTGTAGGGCAGGATCGTGAGCTGCGACGCCGGGAAGAGCACGGCGGGGAACCAGTTGTATTCTTCGTCTCGCCGAGGGCTGGGATTCCCCGCGCGGCGCTGCCGGGCGGCACGCCAGGCACTCGCCGAGCGGTGGTGCCCGTCGGCGATATAGGCGGATAGCACCTCCCTGAACGCCTCCACGTACGGCGCCGGATCCGGCACGCGCCACACCGTGTGGCGCACGCCGTCGCCGGTCGTGAAGTCGTAGAGCGACGGCGTGTCCGTTCCCGCCACCACGAGCTGGTCGACCTCCGGCTGCCCCCGGTACGCGAGGAGCACGGGCTCGGCGTGGGCGCCGAGAATGAGGACGTGACGGGTCCGGTCGTCCTCCTTGTCCGGGCGCGTGGTCTCGTGCTTCTTGATGACCGCGCGCTCGTAGTCATCCACGTGCACGCACCCTGCGACGCCGACCTGCACCCTCCCCTCCATGACCTGCCGGTAAAGATAGAGCGACGGCTGCGCCTCGCGGAGGAGCGTCCCGTCACGAACGAGCCGCTCCAGGTTCTCGCGGGCCCGCGCATAGACGCGCGCGTCATCCGGTTGGACGTCCTCGGCCAGGTCGATCTCGGAGCGGCAGACGCGCAGGAAGCTCCGCGGGTTGCCCTTGGCTAGCTCCATGGCCTGACGACGGCTCACGACGTCATAGGGCGGAGCGGCGACCTCGGCCGCCCGCTCCGGCGTGGGGCGCAAGGCCCTGAACGGGTTCAGTCGCACCGCCACGCCCCCTGGTCAGCGCCCGGTGAGTAGCCGGAGGGCCTCGGCATGGAGCTGCCCGTTGGTCGCGAGCACGGTGCCGTCGTAGATCGTGGGCCGGCCGGAGAAGTCGGTGAGGCGCCCGCCCGCCTCCTCGACGAGGACCTTCACCGCCGCCACATCCCAGGGCTTGAGGTCCACCTCGACGTAGATCTCGGCCTTGCCCGCGGCCACGAGCCCGTAGCCGTAGTAGTCACCGAACCCGCGCGTCCGGTAGCCGGCATCGAAGAGCCGGACGAACCCGTCCCAGTAACCGGCCTCGCGCAGCAGGCGCAGCCCCGAATGGAGCACCGTGGCGTCTTTCATGGCGTCGCAATCGGAGACGCGGAGCCGCTCGCCGTTCAGGAAGGCCCCCTCGCCTCGTCGCGCCGTGAACAGCTCGCCGGTCACCGGGTTCAGCACGACCCCGGTCGTGATCTCCCCGCGCTCCTCGAGCGCGATGAGCACCGCCCAGATGGGAATGCGCCGCACGAAATTCTTGGTGCCGTCGATGGGGTCGATGATCCAGCGCGTTTCCCTCGAGCCGGTCTCGCCGAACTCCTCGCCCAGGAAGCCCCACTCCGGAAAGGCCCGCCGCAGAAGGCGCGTGATGGCGTGCTCGGCCTCGCGGTCGGCCTGCGTGACGGGAGTCTGGTCGGGCTTGATCGTGACGTCGAATCCGTCACGATAGTACTTCATCGCGATCTCCCCCGCGGCGCGGGCCGCCTCGACGGCGGCCGCCAGGGCCGGATGCGAAGGCCCGCTCACGCCTCCCCCTCCCCCCGCTCTTCGAAGACCTGCTTGAGCACCTCGACTGCCTCCTCGCAGCACCAGGCGCCGTGGGCGGCGCCGTGGACCAGCAGGTATTCTCGCGTCACCCTCGCCACGGGACCCTCGCTCTGGGGTTGACTGTCCGACCCGGCGCCGATCGCGTAGGTGCCCTATACTAACCCAATCCGACCCGGGAAGCCGTGCGAGCCGAGGGCGGGCGAGGTGCCGCAGCCACGAGCGTGCAGAGGCGAGCGGTGAACTGGTTCGGGAGGAGAGCTTGGCATGGCGATCGCGGTGGGGTGAGGCGGGGCCGAGATGGACGTTAACCCATTCATCTTCCGCGCCTACGACGTGCGCGGCAAGGTCGGCATCGACGTCACGCCCGAGGTGTTCGAGCTGGTCGGTCGGGCCTACGGCACCCTCGTGCGCCGCCGGGGCGGCTGCAGCGTCGCCATCGGGTTGGACAACCGCACCACCTCACCGTCCCTCAGGGACGGCTTCGGCCGGGGCGTGCTTTCCACGGGTGTGGACCTCGTGGACATCGGCCTCAGTCCCACACCGCTCCTCTATTTCGCCACCGCCCACTGGGCACTCGACGGCGGCGCCGCCGTCACCGGCAGCCACAACCCGGTCTCGGACAACGGCGTCAAGATGGTCCATGCCGGCGCCGCGCCGCTCACCGAGGACGAGATCCAGGGCCTTCTGGCCACGATCCGCGAAGAGGATTTCGAGCGCGGGACTGGGACGCGGACGGCCCGCGACCCGCGCGAGGACTACTTCAGCGCGATCACGGCCACCGTGAGGCTCGAGCGGCGGCTGCGAGTGCTGGTGGATGCGGGTAACGGCGTCGCGGGCACCTTCGCCCCCGAGCTGCTCCGCCGGCTCGGTTGCGAGGTCGTCGAGCTGTACTGCGAGTCGGACGGCACCTTCCCCAACCACCTGCCTGATCCCGAGATGGAAGAGAACATGCGTGATCTGGTCGCCAGGGTGCTCGAGGACCGCGCCGACATCGGCATCGCCTACGATGGCGACGCCGACCGCATGGGTGTCGTGGACGAGCGCGGGCGGCGCCACGAGGCCGACCTGATCCTGGCGCTCCTGGCCCGCGACCTCCTCGCGCGCCACCCCGGCGCCAAGATCCTCTTCGACGTGAAGTCCTCCCAGGTGCTGGTGGACGACGTCCGCGCCCACGGTGGCCAGCCCGTCATGTGGAAGACCGGCCACTCCCATCTCAAGCGAAAGATACGGGAGGACGGCATCCTGCTGGGCGGCGAGGTCTCGGGCCACATGTTCTTCGCCGAGAACTGGTACGGCGTGGACGACGGGATCCTTGCCTCCTGCAAGTTCCTCGAGCTCTGCTCGCGGAGCCCCGCGCCCGTCTCGAGCCACTTCGACTCCCTGCCGCATCTGTGCAATACGCCCGAGCTGAAAGCGCCGTGCCCCGACGACAGGAAGTTCGAGGTGGTCGAGGAGCTCGCGCGAGAGTTCAAGGGCCGCTACGAGACCATCGACATCGACGGCGCGCGGATCCTGTTCCCGGAGGGCTGGGGGCTCGTGCGGGCCTCCAACACCAATTCCTACCTCACCCTGCGCTTCGAGGGACGCAACCAGGCGGCGCTGGACGAGATGAAGCGGGTCGTCTTCGACGCGCTCCGGCGCTACCCCTTCGTGACCCTGCCCCGGCATGAGTCACTGGCTGTCGGAGAATGACGTCACGCGCTTCCCGGATCGGCGCCAGGCGCACGAAGCGGGTGCCCAACAGGTTGTCTTGCGAAAGGGACCGGCCATGAAGAAGACGAAGAAGTCGTTGCGGGTGGGCCTGATCACGTTGGCGATAGGAGCGCTCGCCGGCACCGGTGAGGCGGTCACGATCATTCCCCAAAGCGCCTTGGCGCCTTCGACGACCTACTACACGGACAGTATCGGCGGAGGGATTGGCACGCCATTGGTGATGACCGGCGGCAGAAACGCTGCCAATGTAGGGGGCACTCGCAATGACGACGGCTTCAGCGGGCCGATATCGTTGGGGTTCACTCTGAATTTTTTTGGCAGTAACCATACGACGTTTTTCGCGAACAACAACGGGAATATCAGCTTCAATGCGGGTATTCCGGCCTTCACGCCCGTTGGCCCGACCGGCGCGGCGTCCCCGGTCATCTCCCCATTTTTCGCTGACGTGGACACGCGTAACCCGGCCAGCGGTCTCATGAGCCTGAGAACGGACATCCCTAACGAGATCATCGTCACCTGGGATCAAGTCGGGTACTTCGGCGGTCATGCAGACAAACTGAACAGCTTCCAACTGGTACTCCGCGGGCCGGGCTTTTCGGTCCCGACCGGAGAAGGCGCCATCGGCTTTTTCTACAAGACGATGCAGTGGGAAACGGGCGATGCCAGCGGAGGGAGGGGAGGGTTCGGGGGAACGCCGGGCGCCGTCGGTTTCGGCGATGGCTTGGGTAATGGGGAGGTGCTCGATGGGTCAACCCTGGGAGGAATCTCTCGGGTGGTGAACGATCACCATATCTGGTTTGACATCGTCCCGGGGGGCGTGCCCAGGCCGATCAACCCTACGCCAGAGCCAGCATCCCTCTTGCTGTTGGGGTCCGGATTGGCCGGGCTTGCTGGCTGGCGTTCACGTAGCCAAGGCCCCGCGCGGCGCGAAACCAGACCATTCCCCGTGCGTGACGGTAGGCCGCCTCAGATGGCCAGGTAGGCGCGTCGGACGAGTTCGCTGTCCAGCAGGGTCTGGCTCGCGCCCTCAGCCACGTAGTCGATGTCACTAGGGGATAATGACCGGATGACCACGTTCGGCCTGGCGGCGCGCTGGACCCACCTGGTCTGCGGGCTCGGCCTCGTGGGCATCTTCAGCGCGAGTCTTGTCGCCGGGCGCAGCGACCGCGCCACCGCGCAGACGTGGGCCTCGCGCACCCTCTCGCTGGCGCGCTGGCTCACCGTCGCGGCGTTGCTCTCGGGGGTCGGGACGCTGGCATACCAGGTGGTGGTGGTCGCGGGACGAGCCGGCGCCCTGCTCGATCCGGCGATCTGGCTGCGCCTGCTCATGCACAGCCAGTTCGGCACGGTTTGGCTCGCCCGGCACGGCCTGCTCGTCCTGCTCGCCGCGCTCGTCCTGCTCCGTGAGCGGGAGGACTCGCCGGTCGACTGGACGGCGTGGCGGCTCGAGGCCTGGGCGCTCGGCGCGGCGGCGGCGGCCGCGATGGCGTGGGCCGGCCACGCCGCGGCCGTGGAACCGCAGGGCCTGGTCTCCGCGCTCGCGGACGCGCTCCACCTCGTGTCGGCCGGGATCTGGCTCGGAGCGCTCTTCCCGTTCGCTCTCCTCCTGCGCGCCGCCTCGGAAGAGACCGGGGCGGATGCGCGCCCCTATGCCGTGCTCGCCATCCGGAGATTCTCCGCCTTCTCCCTGGTCGCGATGCTCCTGATCGTCGCGACGGGCCTCTGGAACGCCTGGGTCGAGGTCGGCAGCGTGCCCGCGCTGGTCGGCACGCGCTATGGGTGGCTGCTCCTCGTCAAGATCGCGCTGCTCAGCCCTATCCTGGCTCTCGCCGTCGCCAGCCGGCGGCGGCTCCTCCCCGCGCTTTCGGGGGACGGAGCCACGGTGGGCCGCCCCGCCATGGCCCGGCTCTCCCGCTTCATCGGGGGGGAGCTGGCTCTGGCGCTCCTCGTCCTCGCAGCGACGGCCGCGCTCTCGCTCACACCGCCAGCACGTCATGAGTCGCCGCAGTGGCCGTTCGCCTTCCGGCTCTCCTATGACGCCGTGGCGGGGCTCCCGGGAACGAGCACGCGCATCCTGATCGGCAGCCAGCTGGCCCTCCTCGGGCTGCTCGGCGCCCTCATCGGCGGGCTGCTCAGGCGACGACGGGGGCTCCTCGCCGGCGGCGCGCTCGCGCTCATGGCAGGCCTCTGGATCGCGCTGCCGCCCCTCGCGGTGGACGCGTATCCGACCACCTATCGACGTTCGCCTGTGCCCTACCAGGCCGCGTCCGTCGCCAAGGGCATGACCTTGTACGCGGCTCACTGTGCGACGTGTCATGGCCGGAGTGGGCGGGGCGACGGGCCCGGAGGCGCCGGGCTGCCGAAGCCCCCTGCCGACCTCACGGCGCCGCATACCAGGCAGCACACGGCGGGCGACCTCTTCTGGTGGATCACCCATGGGATTCGGGCGACCGGCATGCCGGCCTTCGCCGAGACACTGTCCGAAGACGAGCGCTGGGACCTGATCAATTTTCTGCGCGCGCTGTCCGCCGGGGAGGAGGCGCGCCCGCTCGCGCCGCTCGTAGAGCCCAACCGACCGCGCGTGGTCGCGCCCGACTTCACCTATGCGGTGGGACCGGCGGCGCCGCGGAGTCTCAAGGAGTTCCGCGGGCGCTGGATGGTGCTCGTGGTGCTCTTCTCGCTCCCGGAATCGCGCCGGCGCCTGGAGCAGCTCGCGGCGACCTATCGGGAGATCGAGTTCTCACGGACCGAGGTCGTGGCCGTCCCGGTCGACGCCGACCATGAGATCATCGGGCGGCTCGGCGCGCGCCCGCCCATCCTGTTCCCGGTGGTCACCGAGGGCGCGGTGGAGATCGCCCGTGCCTACGCCCTGTTCAGGCCGGCGCCGGAGTCACCGGCGCCCCGCCACGCGGAGTTCCTCGTCGACCGCCAGGGATATCTCCGGGCCCGGTGGACTCCGGGCGGTGCGGGCAAGGGCTGGGACGACCCGAGCACCCTGCGCGCGGAGATCAGGATCCTGGACAAGGAACGACCCTCGGCCCCGGCTCCGGACGAACACGTCCATTAGCCGGACGCTGACCATGCGACTCTGGCGCGCCGTCCTGCTGATGAACCTGGCGTTGGCGCTCGGCCTCATGCTCGGCTATCTCGCCTGGGGACGGCAGCTCGTCCGCCTGGAACAGGAGCTCTCCGCGGCGCGCCAGCAGGCCGCGGTGGTGCCGCGGAGCTGGACGGTGCGCGGGATCGTGCGCGCGGTGCTGCCGGACGCCAACGTCGTCATCCTGACCCACGAAGACATCCCCGGGTTCATGGAGTCGATGACGATGGGCTTCCCAGTGAAAGACCCGAAGCTCTACCAAGGTCTCGACATCGGTGTGACGGTCCGCTTCACGCTCACGGGCGTGCCACCCAACGTGGTGATCACCGCGATCACGCGCGAGGACAACTCCTGATGCCTGGGCCGCGCGCGCCTCGGCTACCTGCGTCGAGTGAAAATGGCGGGATAGCGCTCCAGTCCTGGAACTTGCAAACGGGTTGCGCTCCAAGTATAAATACACCCCAATCATGACCGGTTTGAGCCGCCGCCTCGGCACGCTCGCCATCTACTTGCTGCTGGCGCTCGCGGCGCTGGCGCTGCCGGTCGAGGCCAGCCAGCCCGTCCATTTCCACGACGGTGTTGGCCCCGGTCTCTACAACGCCGAGTGCCTGCTCGCCACGGTCGCCGCCTTCCAGGGCGCGGCGCCGCTGCCGTCGGCGCCCGCATCGGTTTCGATCACGCTCTCGGCCGGTCCCGGCCTCGTCCCCGCGGTCGACTGCTTTTTCACTCCGCTCGCCCCTCACACCGATCCGCGCGCTCCCCCGTCCGCCTGATCTGACCTTCCCCCTCGTCTAGCCGCCGCCGACCCGGCGGCCGCCCGGCGCCCGATGGCGGCCGTCCAACTTTTCTCCAGAGGGAGGAATTCTATGCGGACATTGATCGGTGTCTCTCTGCTCGCCACCGTTGCGCTGGCGCCCGCTCCGGCCGTCGCGCAGGAGGTGGAGGCGCTGCGCAAAGAGCTGGAGCAGATACGCAAGCAGTTCCAGGACATGAAGCAAGGCTATGAAAAAGCCATCAACCAGCTGAGCGAGCGCATCCAGGGCCTGGAATCCAGGCCGCAGCCCGCGGTCGTGCCGGGCACGACGGCCCCCACCGCTGCGCCGACGGTCAGCACCGGCACGGGGGAACCGATGCTGACCCAGGCCCCGCCGGGCGGTCAGCCAAGTCTCCTGGAGCTGGCGCGACCACGTGAGCCGTTCTCACTGTACGGGCGGCGCGGATCCGGACAGCTCCTCTTCGACATGGGGATCAGCGGCGATTTCGTCGGCAATCTCACTCAAAGCAATGTGCAGAAAGCCCAGGGCGGCACGTTTGCCGGGCTAGAGAATCGCTTCTTTCCTCGCGAGGTAGAGCTGAACCTCTTCGGTCAGATCGATCCCTACGCGCGCGCCGAGGTGCGGATCGAGGCGGGCGAGGAGGCGAAGGGAGAAGACATTACCATCCATCTCGCCGAAGCGTTCCTCGAGCTGATGACGCTCCCCTTCGGGACTCAAGCGAGGATGGGGCAGATGCGCAATCGCTTCGGGCTCACCAACGTCACCCACGAGCACGACTTGCCGTTCATCGATCGTCCCAACGTGCTGGGGCGGTTCTTCGGCGACGAAGGTCTGGTCGAGAAAGGTGTCGAGGCGACATGGGTCGCGCCGCTGCCGTTCTTCTTCGAGCTGCTCGGCGGCGTCTTCAACGGTGACAACGAGACCGCGTTCGGGCGTGGAAGCCTGAAGTACCCGCTCGTGACAGGCCGCGCGCGGACCTTTCTCGACTTCGAACAGCTCGGCGCGATCCAGCTCGGCATGTCGGTCGCGAATGGCCAGACGCCCGAGCGGCTCCGCAACACGATCCTCGGCTGGGACGCCAAGTACAAGTACAAGCCCGAAGGGTGGCAGCACTCGTTGCTCGCGCTCGGCGGTGAGGCGCTCTATCAGATCCGGAGGGTGAACGTGTTCGGCGAGGACCTGGACGGCGACGGCGTGCCGGACACTCCCGACGAGAAGCGCAACCGCAACCGGTTCGGCTGGTGGGCCTATGGCGAGCTCCAGCCGTTCCGTTTCGGGCCGCTCAGCCTGTGGTCGGCCGGGTTCCGGTACGACTGGACAGAGTACCCGCAGAGTCCCGGGCATGAGTGGGCCGTGCAGCCCTATCTTTCCTTCATGCCCTCCGAGTTCCTGCGCTTTCGGCTGGGCTACAAGCACACCGAGCGGTCGAGCCGCGACGGCATCAACCTGAACGGCGGCAGTGCCCGGAGCGTCGACGAGCTTTTGTTCCAGGCCACGTTCATTCTCGGCGCCCACCCGGCGCATCCGTTCTAGGAGGGAGACCCATGCGCACGCTCGTCCGAGCCTTGCTCTCAGGTGTCCTCGCCTGCAGCGTCCTGACAGGGGCCGCTTCGGCGGCCCACAAGATCCGCGTCGTCGCCACCACCACCGACCTCAAGGCGCTGACCGAAGCGGTCGGCGGTGACCTCGTCGAGGTCGACGCCCTCGCGCGCGGCAACCAGAACGCCCACGACCTCGAGGTGCGGCCCAGCCTGATGGTCAAGGTGCGCCGGGCCGATCTCCTGGTGATGAACGGCCTCGAGCTCGACCAGTGGGCGGAGCTCGTCGTCCAGGGGGCCAACAACCCCAAGGTGATCCCCGGTGCCCCGGGCCGCGTCGACGCCTCCCAAGGCATCCTGGTCCTCGAGGTCCCCACCACCCGCGTGGACCGGTCCATGGGCGATGTCCATCCCGTCGGGAACCCGCACTATACCCTCGATCCCGGCATGGCCCCCCCCGCCACCGCCAATATTCTGCAGGGCCTCTCCCGCATCGCGCCGCAGTACCGTGGCACCTTCGAGCGCAACCGAACAGAATTCCTCGGGCGTCTGGACGAAGGGATGGCCCGCTGGACGGCGATGATGGCGCCGTTCAAGGGAGTGCGCGTGATCGTGGATCACAACATGTGGCCGTACTTTCTGACTCGCTTCGGCCTCGTTCAGGCGAACTCCATCGAGGAGCGCCCCGGGATCCCGCCCACGCCCGGGCATCTGATCAGGCTCATCACGCTCATGAAAGAAGAGCGCATCGCCGTGATCCTCTCCGCGCCATGGAGCGACCAGAAGCTGGCGGCGCGTGTGGCCGAGGACGCCGGGGCCAAGGTCGTCCTCATGGCGTCGGCCGTCGGGGCGGTCAAGGGCGCCGACAATTACCTGGACACGATCGACTACAACGTGAAAGCTGTTGCGCAAGCTTTGCGATAGTCGGACGCGAGGAGACTTGCTCATGCACCCTCTGGTCCGAGCGCTCCTGCTCCTGCGGTTCTCGGCCTCGGGGCCGAGAGCGCCGGCCGGGCAGACAAGATTCGGTCATCTGTCAAGGGCAGCGACCTTGTCGTGTATCATAGCGACTGGGTGTACACCATCACTGCTCTCGTGGAAGCCTCCCGGTAGCGCATGACGGGTGATCTGCTGGCGCTGATGTGGGTGCCGTTCCTGATGTGCCTCGTCTTGACGGGCATCCACGCCTATCTCGGCTTTCACGTCATCGCGCGCGAGGTCGTCTTTGTCGACATTGCCTTGGCTCAGATCGCCGCGCTGGGAGCGACCGCCGCCTTCCTCTTCGGTTACGACCTCGAGACCTGGGAGTCCTACGAGTTCGGGCTCGGCTTTACCATTCTGGGCGCTTTGGTCTTGGCGCTCACGAGGAGTCGGCGGCGCCAAGTCTCGCAGGAAGCGGTGATTGGCGTCGTCTACGCAGTTTCGTCCGCCGCCGCCGTGCTACTGGCCGATCGCTCGCCCCACGGTGCCGAGCATCTCCGCGGCATGCTCGTCGGCAGCATTCTCAGCGTGAGCGGTCGCGAGGTGCTGAAGGTCGCGGTCCTCTATTCTGCGATCGGCGTCCTCCACTGGTTCTGCCGGCGGCCCTTCTTCCTGATCTCGACGGATCCGACTGCCGCCTACCGTGAGGGCTGGCGGGTTCGATGGTGGGACTTTCTCTTCTACGCCTCGTTCGGCGTGGTTGTGACCAGTTCGGTCCGGATAGCCGGCGTCCTGCTGGTCTTCTCGTATCTCATCGTGCCAGCTCTGGCCGGCATCATCCTGGGCGGCCGGATCGGCGCCCGGCTCATGATCGGCTGGGCGTTCGGGACATTTGTCAGCGTGGCGGCCATGGTGGCGTCCGCAACGCTCGATCTCCCCACGGGGGCCACCGTCGTCTGTGCCTTCGGGCTGGCGCTGCTCGCTCTGGGGCTCTGCATCGGGTTCACCGGGCGGCCTCTCCGCGTCCTGGGTCCAGGCGCCCTGGCACCTTCATCCGATGCGGTAACCCGAGTACGGCAAGAGCGCGGATGACAATCGGATGACCGACGACGCGGCCGCCAACTGGCGCATCGTCTGCCTGCTCACGCTCGGCGCCTTCCTGGGCCTGAGCGTGGCAGCCTTCGCCACCGGCCCCCTGCCCGGTGACCTGGTCGTGCGCCAGGACCTCCTGGGGCATGAGACCAGCCTCGCGTACCAGCTCGCGAGAGTGTTGAATCGCGCCGGGACCTGGCGCGTGCTCCTGCCCGCCACCCTACTCCTGTTCCTCCTCTCCCGCGCAGCGCGCCGGCACTGGTGGCTCTGGTGCGCCGTCATGGTGGGATCGTCCCTGATCGAGCACGGCTTCAAGGTCCTGGTGGGCCGGCCGCGACCGAGCGGATTCTCTCTCGGCTTCCCGAGCGGCCATACCACGGCGGCGGCGACGTTCGCCGTTGTGCTGGTCTATGTCGTGAGCCGCGAGCGCTTGACGCCGGCGCGGCGCCACGCCATCCAGGCGCTGGCCATCGTGGTGATGCTCCTCGTCGGCTGGGCGCGCATCGTGCTGCACGCCCACTGGCCCACGGATGCGCTGGGCGGCTTCCTCCTCGGCGCCGGCTGCGCGGCGGCCGGAGCATGGTGGGAAAGCGCCCGCCTGAATGCCGGCCCCGTCGCCGCGGCGCGCCGCACTTGACCCGCTCGCTCTCCACCATCCGCGGTGCGACGCTGGGCGCGGCGCTGGCGCTCGCCGGCTGCAACCAGAGCCCGGCGCCCGCGGGAAAACCCCTGGTGGTCACGAGCTTCTACCCGCTCTACGAGTTCGCTCGCCAGGTCGCAGGTCCCTCCGCCCGGGTGGTCTCGCTGGTGCCGCCGGGCGTCGAGCCTCATGATTGGGAGCCCTCGCCCCAGGACCTGACGCGGGTCCGGGAAGCGCGGCTCTTCATCTACAACGGCGCGGGTCTCGAGCCGTGGGTGGCCAAGCTGCTCCGCGATGCCACCTCCTCGGGAACCGTGATGGTCCGCGCCACCGAGGGTATCCAGCTTCTGACCGGAGGGCCGTCATCCGGGACTGGAGGTCATGGCGAGGGTGCCCCTGACCCCCACGTCTGGCTCGACCCGGTGCTCGCCCAGTCCATGGTCGAGGCGATCCGGGCGGCCCTGGTGAAGGTGGACGCCGCCCACACGGCCATTTATGCTGAGAATGCAGGGGTATTCGCTGCCAAGCTTCAGGCGCTCCATGAGGCATTCCGGGCCGGGCTCAAGGACTGCGCCGGTCGGGAGATCGTGACCTCCCACGCGGCCTTCGCCTACCTGGCCAGGCGCTACGGCCTCGTGGTGGTCCCGGTCATGGGGCTGGCCCCGGAGTCCGAACCCACTCCGGCCCAGCTCGCGTCCATCGTGCGATTCGCGCGCGAGAAGAAAGTGAAGTACATTTTCTTCGAGACGCTGGTGGGTTCGAGGCTCGCGGAGACGCTGGCCCGGGAAGTCGGGGCCCAGACGCTGGTCTTCGATCCGATCGAGGGCGTGACACGGGAAGACCAAGCAGCGGGCAGGGGTTACGTGGCCCTGATGGAAGCGAACCTGAGGAACCTTCGCATCGCCTTGGACTGCAAGTGAGGCCCTACGTCGAGCTGGAGGATGTGGAGTTCAGTTACGGCGAGGTACGCGTCCTCGAAGGGATCAACCTGACCGTGGAGCCCGGCGACTTCCTCGGGATCATCGGCCCCAACGGCTCGGGCAAGACCACCCTGCTCCGGATCATGCTCGGGCTCATGGAGCCCACCCGCGGAACGGTCCGCCTGTTCGGCCACCCGCCATCGTCGTTCCGCCAGTGGGGACGGGTCGGCTACGTGCCCCAGAAGGCCACGCTCGATCCCGCGCTGCCCGCCACCGTCCAGGAGGTCGTGGCCACGGGCCTCGTGCCCACCCTCGGGCTGTTCGGCCGGATCGGCAGGCCGCAACAGAAGCGGATTGCTGAAGTTCTGGGACATGCGGGAATGCAGGCGCATGCCACGGCGCGAATCGGCACGCTCTCGACCGGGCAGCAGCAGCGCGTCCTCATCGCCCGAGCGCTGGTGTCCAACCCGGAGCTCGTGATCCTGGACGAGCCCACGGGCGGCGTGGACCCGGAGGCGCAGACGAGCTTCTACGCCTTGCTCCAGCATCTGAACCGCGAGCGCGACGTCACCCTCATCCTGGTCAGCCATGATATCGGGGTCGTGGCCAAGGAGGTCACCAAGCTCGCCTGCCTCAACCGCCGGCTCATCTTCCACGGGCGTCCCGGAGACTTCCTGAGCGATGCGGCGCTGACGGCGCTCTATGGCCCGTCGGTCCGCGTCGTGTCCCACCAACACTAGCAGGCTGCTGAAAAAGACCCATATGCTTCGTTGGCGCCCCCGGCCCCACGCTCGACGCACAGAGAGTGCGCCTCGCGTGCGGCCGTCGGGCGCCGCCTCGCCTCTGGACCTTTTTGAGCAGCCTGCGCGGAGCCTGTCGGAGAAACCTCTGGGAGAAAATCTCGTGCGAGGTGACGGACACCGTTCGAGCGCCGGCTTTGCCGGCGCAACCTTCCGGGTTGCTCGCCTCGGACGGCGGGGCCCCAGCCCCGCGCCGTCCTGCAGCTCACACCGCGGTCCTGGGGGGAGGCTTCGGAAGGGGGGCGGAGCCCCCCTCCGAGCCTAAACATGCCCGAGTTCCTCGAGTACGGCTTCATGCATCGCGCCTTCGTGGCCGGCGCCATCACCGCCCTCATCTGTCCCGCCATCGGCGTCTTCCTGGTCCCGCGGCGCCTCTCGCTGATCGCGGATACCCTGTCCCACGTGGCGCTCGCCGGCGTGGCGCTGGGGCTCCTCATCGGAGCCTCTCCAGTGCTGGGCGCCCTGGTGGTGACGGTGGTGGGCGCGGTGGGTATGGAGCGGCTCCGGGCGCGAGGAGCGCTTCAGGGCGACGCCGCGCTGGCCGTGTTCCTCTCGGGCGGTTTCGCGCTGGCCGTGGTGCTGATCAGCCTGGCCGGCGGCTTCAACGCCGATTTGTTCGCCATTCTCTTCGGCAGCATTCTCACGGTGAGCCCGACGGATGTCTGGCTGATCGTCGCGCTGGGCGCGGTGGTGTGCGCCACCATCGGCACCTTCTACCGCCAGCTCCTGGCGATCACGCTCAACGAAGACCTGGCACGCACGAGCGGCGTCCCCGTCACGGGCCTGAATCTCCTCCTCACGGTGCTGACGGCGCTCACCACGGTGGTGGCCATGCGGATGGTGGGCGTGCTCCTGGTCAGCGCCATGATCGTCATTCCCACCCTGACCGGGTTCGGCCTCGGGCGGAGCTTCCGCCAGGCCACCGTGATCGCCATCGCGATGGCGCTCACCTCGATGACGGCCGGATTGATCGCGGCCTACTACCTGCGCCTCGCGGCGGGCGGCGCGGTCGTCCTGACCGCGCTCATCATCTTCGCGCTGGCGTCGCTCATCCGCCGCGCCGTCATCGGCGCGCTCCGGGAGGCACGCTCATGATCCATCGTCGGCCGGGTAGGCTGGCCACGCTCGCGCTGCTCGTCTCGCTGCTGGGCGCGCGCGCGGAGGCGCAAGACCCCGAATGCGCCCGCTGGCGCGAGGCCTTCGCCGGTATGCCGTTCAAGATGGTGACGATCCAGATCGGCGCCAAGACGCTGGCCTTGCGGGTGAAGGCGGCCGACACGTCCGACCGGCAGGCCGGGGGCTTTCAGTGCTCGACCACGGACGAGATCCGCCGCAGCCTGATCCTCTTCGACTTCGGCGACGAGATCATGAGCCAGTTTCACATGAAGAACGTGCCCGCCCCGCTGGACATTGCCTTCATCAAGGCCGATGGCCGCATCTTCTCCATCCTGAGGATGGAGCCGAGCCCGACCCGACTCTACGGGCCCATGGGGACCTTCCGCTACGCGCTCGAGGCCCACGCCGGCTTCTACGAGAGCCAGGGCATCCGGCAGGGCGAGGCGCGGCTCGTGCTTCCCGGCAGCCGCTGACCTGCCTCCGTGCACCCGGGCCACACCCCGAGTTTCCGCCACAAGAGCCGCCTCTGGGGCGTCTTCGCGCTCACGTCAGGCTTCCTCGTGGTCGAGGTCGTGGTGGCGCTCTCGACGGGCAGCCTCTCGCTCCTGGCCGATGCCGCCCACATGGTCGTCGACGCCGGCGGGCTCTTGATGAGCCTCCTCGCCGTCTGGTTCGCGGAGCGCCCCGCAACGCCCGCTAAGACCTACGGCTACTACCGCGTCGAGATCCTGGCCGCCCTCGTCAACGGGGTCGTGCTCTGTCTCCTCGCCGTGGGCATCCTCATCGAGGCCTACGAGCGACTCTGGCAGCCGCCCCGCGTGCCCGGCGCCCCCATGCTCGTCGTGGCCGCCCTCGGCCTCGCGGTGAATCTGATCGGCATGAGCCTCCTGCGATCCGGCGCCGGAGAGAGCCTCAATGTGCGCGGCGCGTATCTCGAGGTGCTGGGTGACGCGGCCAGCTCGGCGGCGGTGATCGTGGCGGGCGCGGTGATTCTGTTCACCGGCTGGACCATCGCCGACCCGCTTGCCAGCGGGGCCATCGCGCTCCTGATCCTCCCGCGCACCTGGACGCTCCTCCGCCAGGCCGTCAACGTCCTCCTCGAGGGCGCCCCGCCTCACCTCGACGTGACGGAGATCGAGGCCGCCCTCTGCGCCGCCTCCGGGGTCCGGCGGATCCACGATCTCCACGTCTGGACGCTCACCTCGGGTCGCGAGGCGATGAGCGTCCACGTGGTCGCGGGGCCCGACACGCCGGCCGACAAGATCCTCGAGGACCTCCACGTCATCCTGCACGCTCGCTTCGGCATCGACCACACCACCATCCAGGTCGAGACCGAGCCGACGCCACTGATCCAGATCACCTCGCCGCGCGCGTAGCGCGCGACGCGCGCGCAGCCGGCGGCCTGTCCCCCAGGGTGGCAGCCAGTTCTGGCTGGCCCGTGTCGAGGAAGCCCTGGCCAAGCCGGGCTGAGCGCGACAGGGTGCTCGTCGTGCGCGCGGCCGGCGCACGTTCGCTCAAGGTCTGCGCCAGAGCGAGATCGCGACGATGACGATCAGGAGGATGATGATGTAGCCGACCCACGTGGCGAACCACGGCGTCTTCTGGCCGACATAGGGCACGCGCTCCCACTCGAGTCCCTGTCTCCAGGACCCGTCGCCGCGCGCGTATCGCTGGAAGACGTGGGTGACCTCGTCGAGCGGCAAATCGGCGGCGCGGCTCCGATAGTGCCGGTCGAGAGAGCCCTCCTGGTGCTCGAGCGCAAAGCCCGTCTGGACGCTGCCCGAAGCCTGGAGGTAGGTCAGCTCGGAGTGGCCGAGAGTCGCCAGGACATGGCGCGCGCCGTCGAGCGACGCCAGGACCTTGGCGATGGTCGCCGCGTCGGGGTCCTCGTAGCCGGTGTCGTGGGTGGTGAGTGTCACGGCCATCGCGGTCTCTCCGGACGGAGGTCAATACGAGCGCGGGAGCCCGAGCACGTGCTCGGCCAGGTAGTTCAGCGCCATCTCCTGGGACACCGGCGCGATCTTGTAGAGCCGGATCTCGCGCCAGAGCCGTTCTACGTAGAACTCCCGCGCATACCCGAAGCCGCCGAAGGTCTGCAGCGCCGCGTCGCACGCGTTGAAGCCGGCCTCGGCCGCCAATAGCTTCGCCGTGTTCGCCTCCCGGCCGCACGGCCGCCCGTGATCGAAAAGCCAAGCAGCCTTGAGGCACATGACCTCGGCCGCGTCGAGTTGGGCGGCGGCGTGAGCCAGCGGATGGGCGATGGCCTGGTTCTTCCCGATGGGCCGATCGAAGACGATGCGCTCCTTGGCGTACTGGACTGCGCGCTCGAGGGCCGCGCGCCCGATCCCCACCGCCTCGATGCCGACGACGATGCGCTCGGGGTTCAGCGACTCGAGGAGATGGTAGAAGCCCTCCCCGACCGTGCCGACCACGTCCTCGTCGGGCACCTCCAGGTCCTCGATGAAGATCTCGTTGGAGTCCACGGCCGCGCGCCCCAGCTTGTGGATCAGGCGCACGGTCACCGCCTTCCGGTCCAGATCGGCGAAGAAGAGCGTCATGCCCTTGAGGGGCTTCTGCGGATCACGGTCGCCGGTCCGGGCCAGCAGCAGGATCTTGTTGGCGTGCTGGGCATTGGTGGTCCAGACCTTCCGCCCGTTGACGATCCACCGGTCGCCGCGCTTCAGGGCGCGCGTCTGGATCCGCGAGGTATCGGTGCCGGCGTTGGGCTCGGTCACGCCGAACGCCATCACGATGTCGGCTGCGGCAATGCGGGGCAGGTACTTCTGCTTCATCTCCGACGTGCCGTACTTGATGATCGGCGTGGGCGGGAAGACATAGAAGTGGATCGGCGAGGCGCCCGAGGTCCCCGCCCCCGAGGCGCAGATCTCGTGGAGCATGAGCGCCGCCTCGGTGACCCCGAGCCCGGCGCCGCCGTACTCCTCGGGGATCATGATGCCGAGCCAGCCGCTGTCCGCGAACGCGCGGACGAACTCGTGAGGGTACTCGGCCTTGGTGTCCTTGTCGAGCCAGTAGTCCAGCGAGAACGTCCGGGCCAGCGCGCCCACTTCCTTCTTGATCAGCTCCTGCGACTCCGTCAGCGCGAAATCCATGATGGCCTCCCCGGCGGTTCAGGTTCCCAAGATTATCATGTTCCGCGGGGCTTGCCCCCCGGCGCTTCCGCCGCTATCCTGGCGCCATGGAGAGCACTCCGTCGACGGAGACCACCCCGGCCATCCAGGACTATCTGGGCGCCATCTACGACCTGGCCGGCAGCGACAAGCCGGTCATCGGCGCTCGCCTCGCCCGCTACATGCACCTCTCCGCCCCCTCGATCGCCGAGGCGCTCCGCCGGATGCGGAAGGACGGGTACGTCCGGGTCGAGGGCCGCAAGGAGATCCGGCTGACCAGCAAGGGGCTCGGCATCGCCGAGACTATGGCCCGGCGCCACCGGCTGATCGAGCGCTGGCTCACCGACGTGCTAGGGCTGGACTGGGCGCGGGCCCACGACGAGGCGCATCGGCTGGAGCACGCGCTCTCTCCCGTGGTGGAGGAACGCTTGGCCAAGATGCTGGGGATGCCGAGCACCTGCCCGCACGGCAACCCGATCCCCGGCATGCCCGCGCCGGAGGCGCACCACCCGATCCCGCTGAGCCAGGCCGTGACGGGGCAGACCCTGGTCGTGGACCGGATCACCGAGGAGGCCGAGGCGGATCGCCAGCTCCTCCGGTTCCTCTGGGAGAGCGGCATCCGGCCGGGGGTGCGGCTCACGGTGGGCGAGGTGGCCCCCTACGCGGGCACCATCTCCGTGCAGCTCGAGGGCAGGACCATCACCATGGGGCTGGCCGCCTCCCACAAGATCTGGGTGTACGACCCGCGGGAGTCTCAGCCGAAGACCCGGCCCAAGCGATCGCGCACGGCGAAGACAGGACGCTAGTGCCCGTCAAGGCGCTCTACGCGCTCCAGAACGGCTTCCTCGGCTTCGAGCGGAGCGGCCTCTTCTACGGTGAGCGCTCGCCCGAGCGGGTGCGGATCCCGGTCACGTGCTATCTCATCCGCGCCGCCGACACCACCATCCTCTTCGACACCGGTCTCTCGCCGCGCGCCGTCCCCGGCCTCCTCCGCACCGATCCCCTGGCCCGCTTCGAGGACGGCGATCTGTTGGTGCATCGGCTGGACTCGCTCGGGCTCGAGCCGACGGACGTGGACATGGTGGTGCTGTCCCACCTTCACTTCGATCACGCGGGGGGCGCCGCGCTCTTCACGTCCTCGGAGCTGGTGGTCCAGCAGGACGAGTACGCCTATGCGTATTATCCGGCGGCCTTCTTCGCCTCGTTCTACTACCGGAAGAACTTCGACCTCCCCGGCTATCGCTGGCGACTCCTCGACGGTGATGCGGAGCTGGTGCCCGGCGTCACCGTGCTGAGGAGCGACGGGCATACGCCGGGGCACCAGTCGCTCCTGGTCCAGCTCCCCGAGAGTGGGCCGGTGATCCTCGCCGGCGACTCCTGCTACTGGCAGCGTTCCGTCGCCGAGGAGATCCCGCCGGGCGTGGTCTGGGATCCGACACGGGCGATGCATTCCATCAAGCGGCTCAAGACCATCGCGCGGCTCACCGAGGGCCGGATCTTTCCCAGCCATGATCCCGTATTCTGGGACTCGGCGATCAAGGCTCCGGACGCGTATCGCTGACAGTCCACACGGGGGTTGACTTCCCCGACCGTCGGGCGCGGAGGCGCCCCGACGGCGAATCCGACAGTCCACACGGGGGTTGACTTCCCCGACCGTCGGGCGCGGAGGCGCCCCGACGGCGAACCAACAGGAGACGCTCATGGGAGTCCTCGACGGAATCAAGATCCTGGAACTGGCGCGCGTGCCGCCCGCCGAGCTGCCCGGCATGTTCTTCGCCGACATGGGCGCCCACGTGCTGAAGATCGACACGCCGCCCGAGGCGCACGAGGACGAGGACTGGCGGCGGCGCGCCGCCTTCGTCTACGTCAACCGCAACAAGCGCTCCCTGGCGCTGAACCTCAAGGCGCCCGAGGGCCAGGCCATCTTCAAGCAGCTCGCCACCACCGCTGATGTCATCATCGAGGGCTTCCGCCCTGGCGTGATGAAGCGCCTCGGTGCCGACTACGAGAGCATCAAGGCCGTCAATCGGCGGATCATCTACTGCTCGCTCTCGGGCTTCGGTCAGAGCGGACCCTACCGTGATTACCCCGCCCATGACGGGAACTATCTCTCCCTCGCGGGCATCCTCGCGCTGATCGGCGAGCCCGGGCGAAAACCGGTGTTCCCGCTGAATCTGGTCGCCGACTACGCCGGCGCCAGCATGCACGGGGCGCTCGGCATCATGCTGGCGCTCTTCGCCCGCGAGCGCACCGGCCGCGGCCAGCACGTCGATGTCTCGTACCTCGACACCTCGGTCGCCCTGCTGGCCGCCACGCCCAACATGCGCTTCTTCTGGAGCGATGGGTGGGCGCCGAAGCGGGGCGAGGGCTTCCTCGGCGGGTCCTACCCGTACTACGCCGTGTACGACACCAAGGACGGGAAGCTCTTGACCATCGGCTGCACCGAGCCCTGGCTCTGGGCCAACTTCTGCAAGGCCATCGACCGCCCCGAGTTCGTCAAGTTCGCCCGGCAGCCGGACCAGTTCGTGCGGGCGGCGAATGCCGAGGAACGGCGCTGCCGCGAGGAGATCGAAGCCATCATCAAAACGCGCACCCGCGACGAGTGGTACGACTTCCTGGTCAAGGCCGACGTGTGCGTGGGCAAGGTCTACGACCCGGAAGAGATGGTCCAGGACCCGCAGGTCCAGGCCCGCGACATGGTGGTCGACGTCCACCACCCGCGCTACGGCAAGGTCAAGCAGTTCGGCCAACCCATCAAGCTCTCGGAGACGCCGGGCAGCGCGCGAACCGCCGCGCCCTATGCGGGCGAGCACACCGACCAGGTGCTGCGGGAGCTGGGCGTGAGCGAGGCCGAGATCGAAGCGCTCCGGGAGAAGAAGGTCGTCGGCTGATGATCCAGCACATAACCGGCATGACAGTGGAGACCAGGCGCGCATGACCGACGAGCCGATGATCGCCCTCGAGGCCGTCGCGCCGGCGGAAGTGATCCTGATCGACCTGCCTTGAGAAGCGGCGCCGACCGGCCCTCGCCGTTCCCGGAGACGACGCATGCGCTTCGAAGTCGAGATTGCCAAGGATGACAGCGGCCTCTTCCGCGCCACTGCCGTCGCCTACCCGGAGGTCACGGCGACCGGGCGTACGGAGAAGGAGGCGCTCGGCCTCCTGATGGAAGCCATGGGGCGCTACTTGAAGAGGCGGGCGGCGGCAGGCCCATGACCCCGGCTGCGCGCGCCCAGGCCCTGGCCGACCTCCGGGGGCTGGATACCGCGCAAGTCAATCCGTTTCTGAGCGAGACCGTCGGCGGCATGCTCGCGCGCGTGGCCGGGCGCTTTGCCGAGGCTGAGGCCATCGTCGCGACGGATCGGCGGATCAGCTACCGCGAGCTTCATCGTCAGGCGCAGTGCTTCGCCCGCGCCCTCCTGGCTTCAGGCGTCAAGAAGGGCGACAAGGTCGCGCTCTGGCTGCCCAAATGGTGGCCCCGGGAGAGATCGAGGCCTTTCTCATGACCCACCCGAAGGTGTTGCAGGCCTTCGTGATCGGCGTCCCCGACCCGCGCACCAACGAGGCCGCCGTCGCGTACGTCATCCCTCGACCGGGCGTCGGCCTCACCGAGGCCGAGGTGATCGCCCACTGCGAGGGACGCATCGCCTCGTTCAAGATCCCCCGCCACGTGCGCATCGTGGCCGATGTCCCTCGCACTCCGGGCCCTCACGGCGACAAGGCGCAGAAGGCCAAGCTCCGCGAGATGTTCCTCGCGAGCGCCGATGTCGCCGATGCGAGCGAGAAATCCAAGCCCCCTCCGATCATCACATGAGCACCATCTGCGTCTGGATCGTCAGCGACAGCAGGCGTCCCGACTCGTCGATGACCCGAGTCTGCCACACCATGGTCCGCTTCCCCCGGTGGAGCGGGGTCGCTTCGGCGCGGACCGTTCCCGCGCGCCCAGCCGCGAAGAAGTTGGTCTTCGATTCGAGCGTCGTCGTGGTGGCGCCGGGGGGCAGGTTGAGCACGGTGGCCGTCGCGCCAACGGTGTCGGCAAGGGCCATCAGCGTTCCACCGTGAAGGCTTCCGCCCACCGTTCTCAGCTCATCCCTGATCGCGAGCTGGGCGACGACGCGCTCCCTCGTCACCTCGACGAGCTGGATTCCCAGCAGCTCTGCCAGGGTCCCCTTGAGTGCCGCCGCGATCTCCGTCAGAGCGATGTCCATGGCTCACCCCCGTTGGATAACTGGCCCTATGATGGGCGCCGCATCGACCGCCCGCAACTATCTCGCAGGTAAGGTAACATCACGGGTTGAACCCTGACGGCCGCTCGCGTATGCTCGGGAGCGCATCGCGGTCCTACTCCCGAAGCCAAGGAGATCTCCGGTGAAGCTCGACGTCGGCATGCTGACCCACGACCTCAAGACCAGCCCCGACTATGCCCGCAAGGTCGAGGCCATGGGCTACGACTGCCTCTGGTCGTCGGAGACGCAGCACGATCCCTACCTGCCCCTGGCGGTGGCCGCCACCAGCACCTCGCACATCAAGCTCGGCACCAATATCGCCACCGTCTTCTCGCGGAGCCCGATGATCACGGCCCACGTTGCCTGGGACCTGCAGAAGGCCTCGGGCGGGCGCTTCACGCTGGGGCTCGGCACCCAGGTCAAGGGACACAACGAGCGGCGCTTCTCGGTGAAGTGGGAGTCGCCGGGGCCGAAGATGGCGGAGGCGATCCGGGCCATGAGGGCGATCTGGGACTGCTGGCAGAACGGAACCGGGCTCAACTTCAAGGGGCAGTTCTACACGTTCGACGTGATGACGCCCTTCTTCAACCCGGGTCCCATCGAGCACCCGAGGATCGCCATCTTCATCGCCGCCGTGAACCCGTACATGTGCGGGGTGGCGGGCGAGCTCTGCGATGGCATGCACGTGCACCCGTTCAACAGCCCCAAGTACCTGCGCGAGGTGGTCCACCCGGCGGTCGAGGCGGGGCTGCGCAAGTCGGACCGCAGCCGCAAGGACTTCACCTTCGCCACCACCACCTTCGTCGTGGTGGGTGACACCGAGAAGGAGCGAGCCGAGCAGGCGCGCATGGTCAAGCAGCAGATCGCCTTCTACGGCTCGACGCGCACCTACGAGCCCGTGCTCGCCGCCCATGGCTGGCAGGACCTGACGCCGAAGCTCCACCGCAAGTCGGTGGAGGGCGACTGGCAGGGCATGGCGGACCTTATCAGCGACGAGATGCTCGACACGTACGCGGTGACGGCCACGTACGACGCGCTCCACGCGAAGATCGTGGAGCGCTACGCGGGGCTGCTCGATCGGACGGCGCTCTATCAGCCCTATCAGCCCGGTCTGGACGATCCGCGCCTGCCGTCCGTCATTCGCGCGTTCAACGGCTAGGAGCGGGTCTGACCAGGATGCGTTCGTGACATGACCCACAAGGTGCAGGTCGAGATCGAGGCGCCGGTGGCCACCATCACGCTCAACAAGCCCGAGCGGCTCAATGCCTTGGACGTCGAGATGTGGGAGGCCATCGGCGGGGCCGCCGAGGCCATCGACGCCGCCCCCGGGGTGCGCGTCGCCATCCTGATGGGAGCGGGCGGGGCCTTCTGCGCCGGGCTCGATGTCAAGGCCGGCTCCACCCTGTCGGAACTCGGATTGGAGGATTCCCCGGCCAAGGCGCTGCCGGCCATCCGGCGGCATCTCGGTCGTCTCCAGTCCTGCTTCAGCCGCCTGGAAGCCTGCCGCGTGCCGGTGATCGGGGCGCTCGAGCGGATCTGTATCGGCGGAGGCCTAGAGCTGGCGCTGTGCTGTGACATCCGCCTGGCCGCCGAGGGCACGATCTTCTCCATCCCCGAGGTCCGGCTAGGTATCGTCCCCGACATGGGCGGCACCCAGCGGTTGCCGCGCACCGTCGGCATCGGCCTCGCCAAGGAGCTGATCTATTCCGCGCGCCGCGTCGATGCCGCCGAAGCGCTGCGCATCGGCCTGGTCAACGCGGTCCACCCGGCAGGCGAGCTTCAGGCGCGGGTGGCCGAGCTGGCGGCGGAGATCGCGGAGAATGCCCCGCTGGCCGTCCAAGCAGCCAAGCGATCCATCAACGGCACATACTGGCGCGAGATCGGGTCATGGCTCGACCGGGAGGCCGCGGAGGCGGCCGGGCCGCTGCTCTCCGAAGACCGCAAGGAAGGGATGTGGGCGGCGGCCGAGCGCAAGCGCGCCAACTTCAGGGGACGATGACTCCAATCGGAGGCTCTGATGGCTGATCTCTACGACCTCGGTGACAAGCCGGCGCTCGGCCTGGTGCCGGCCCGCATGCACGCCTATGTCGTCCGCCAGAACCGCTTCGGGCAGCCGCGCGACGCCTGGAAGCGCGAGGTCATCGCCACGCCCAGCATCGGCCCCGACGAGGTGCTGATCTACGTGATGGCCTCCGGCATCAACTTCAACAATGTCTGGGCCGCGCTCGGCACGCCGGTGGACGTGATCGCCGAGCGGCAGAGGCAGGGCGAGCCCGAGGACTTCCACGCGGGCGGTAGCGACTGCTCGGGCATCGTCTGGGCGGTGGGCAAGGACGTCCGAAACGTCACGATGGGCGACGAGGTCATCGTCCACAGCGGCTGGTGGCGGCCGGACGATCCGTGGGTGCTCTCGGGCAAGGACCCGATGCTCGCAGAGAGCACGCGCATCTGGGGCTACCAGACCAACTATGGGAGCTACTGTCAGTTCGCGCGCGCCCAGGCGCACCAGTGCCTGTCCAAGCCGGGGCGGCTCAACTGGGAAGAGGCGGGCTGCTTCCTCCTCTGCGCCTCGACGGCGTACCGGATGCTCATGGGCTGGCCGCCTCATACGGTCGAGCCAGGCGACGTCGTCCTCGTATGGGGCGCCGCGGGCGGGCTCGGCAGCATGGCCCTCGACATCACCCGCGCGCAGGGCGGGCGCGCGGTCGCGGTGGTCTCCGACGAGGCCAAGAAGAAGTTCTGTCTCGAGCACGGCGCCGCCGGCGTCATCAACCGCAAGGAGTTCACGCACTGGGGGCCCATGCCCGACACGAATGACGCCAAGCCCTACGCGGACTGGAACAAGGGCGTTCGCGCCTTCGGCAAGGCCATCTGGGACGCGCTTGGTGAACGGACGAGCCCCCGCATCGTCTTCGAGCATCCCGGGGAGGCGACGCTCCCCACGTCGGGCTTTGTCTGCGCGACCGGCGGGATGATCGTCATCTGCGCCGGGACGACGGGCTACAACGTGACGATGGATCTCCGTTACCACTGGATGCGCCAGAAGCGCTTCCAGGGGAGCCACCTGTCCAACGACGAGCAGGCGGCGGCGGTGACGGGGCTGGTGGCAGAGGGCCGCGTGGATCCGAACCTGTCGAAGACCTACCGCTTCGACGATATCCCGGAGTGCCACCAGCTCATGCTGGACAACAGGCACCCGTACGGCAACATGGGTGTCCTGGTCAACGCCACTCGGCCCGGCCTCGGAAGCAGCTAGCAGCCGCACGGCATTGCTGCATGGCGAGCCCTCGGCTCAGGAAAAAACTCTTGTGATAGCCGCGCACGGATGAGACACTCCGCACCGGGAGCGCGCCCTGTGATTCGTGAACGAGAGCCAGACCTCCGACGGCATCCGCGGGCACGAGTGAAATGGCCCGTTACCGTCGAAGCCGGCCACAAGGTCTTCGAGCTCGAAACCATGAATCTGAGCCCCTTCGGGACCAAGCTGAGGCTCGACGACCCGCCGTTCGAACCTGGGACGCAGGCACAGCTCCACTTCCGGCCTCCCGATGGACATCCGCTCGATGTCCTGGCCATTGTCTGGCGCGCCGATCCGGACGGGCCGGCCTTCTTCTTCATCGGCGTCGAGGCACAAGACTTTACCTTCCCCACGGAACCATCGGAGTCGGATTCCGCGCGGTGTTGACGGGCACCCTTAGCAGGATGCGGAAAAACTCGCAGGCTGCTCAAAAAGGTCCAGATGCAAGGCGGCGCCCGAGGGCCGCACGCGAGGCGTACTCTCTGTACGTTGAGCGTGCGGCCGAGGGCGCCAACGCAGCAGATGGGCCTTTTTCATCCCCCTCACCCCCTGTCCAGGAGGACCCTGATGGGCGCAGAGGCGAAGCTCAAACAGCTCGGCATCACCTTGCCGACGCCGGGCAAACCCCTGGGCAACTACATCCCGGGGGTACGGGTCGGCAACCTCCTCTTCCTCTCGGGCCATGGCCCGGTGCGCGACGGAAGCCCTACCGCGCGTGGCAAGCTCGGGCGGGACCTCTCCACCGAGGAAGGCTACAAGGTCGCGCGCGATGTCGGGATCAACCTGTTGGGCTCGGCGCGGAGCCTGCTCGGAAGCCTGGACAGGGTCAAGCGGGTGGTCAAGGTCCTGGGCATGGTCAATTCCGCCGAAGGCTTCGGCGACCAACCCAAGGTGATCAACGGCTTCTCCGACCTGATGGTGGGGGTCTTCGGTCACAACGGACGCCATGCCCGCTCCGCCGTCGGGATGGCTGAGCTGCCGATGGGCATCCCCGTGGAGATCGAGATGATCGTCGAGGTCGAGGCGAGCTCGCCGGCATCGACGAGCAAGGCCGGAAAGCCGGCCCCCTCGCCCGGCGCCGCCGCGAAGCGCAGGGTCAAACGCTAGCCAGGAGCCCCGGCAGGACAGCCAGGGCTCGCTCGATCCGCGGTCCATACCATGAGAGGAGCTTGCCGTCCACGAGGTGGACCCTTCCGCCTCTCAGCGCCGGGATCTCGGGGTGCGCGGCGAAGTCGGCGACGTGGACGCGGCGGAAGCGGTAGGGCTCATCGGGAAGGAGGATCACCTCCGGCCGTGCCAGAGCTACGTCGGCCAGGGTGACCTCAGGGTACCGTTTCGGGCGCCCCGCGAAGACATTCGCCCCCCCGCAGACGGCCAGCATGTCGTGCACGTAGGTGTCGGCGTTGATGGTCATGTACGGCTTGCGCCAGATGGGGCAGAACACGCGCGATGGCCTGTGGCCGCCCTGACGCGCGCGTGTCTCCGCCAGGCGCGTCTCCAGGGCCGCCGCGACCTCGGCCCCGCGGTCAGGAGCGCCGGTGACCCGCCCCAGCTCTCGCACGAGCTGGATGCCCTCGAGCACGGTCCGGGGATAGGTGACGTAGACGGGGATGCGCCACGCGCGGAGCGTCTCGATGTGCTCGCGCACATTCTCTTCCACGTTGGCAACGACCAGATCGGGCTCCAGCTCGCGGATCAGGTCCAGCTTGGGGTTCTTCTCGCCGCCGATCCGGGTCTTGGTGGCGACTCCCTCCGGAGGCTGGGTGCAGTAGACCGTGCACCCGACCACGGCGTCGCCGCGCCCGAGCGCGAAGAGGGTCTCCGTGATGCTCGGGATGAGCGAGACGATCCGCCCCGGCGAGTCCGGCAGCGTGACGGCGACGCCGGACGCATCCACGAACGACCCCATCATTTACCCTTCACGCCGCACAGGCCGGCGCGGCGATGGCCGAGGGCATCTGTGTCCACAAGCGTCTGGGACAGGACACTACAGCGTCGTCACCCGCTCGGATAGACGCTCGACCAGCTCGATCACTTCCTTCATCCGCTCGCGCAGCTCGCCCGTCGCCTTCTTCGCCGCGTCGGCCTGACCGGTCTCGAGCGCATCCTCCAGGTTGGTCACCGCGATCCCGAACGCCTTCAGCAGACGCCGCGTGCTGTCCTCGGCCATGGGTCACTCCGACTGCGAAAGTGGGTGTGAGCGGCTCGATCGGGGCCTCGCATAGGCGATCAGGATATCACGGCGCGGGTGCGGCTTTCCGTGCTTGACAGAGCGGCCGGGCGAGCGTCTTGGTCATCCTGACCACAATCTCCTCGGGGCTCGCCCCGCCTCATGTATCCTCCGGGAGAGCCTGACCATGGTCCATGCCGCTGATTTCCTCTACCGCGCCCTCTTCCGGGCCTGTCTCGCGCGTCTGCCCGAGCGAGCGGCGGTGGCCCTCGGCCAGTGGGGGCTCCGCGTGCTCCCGCTGGATCGCTTCCCGATCTTCAGGAACACGAACCCGCGGCTCGCCGTGACCCTGGGCGGCGTAGCGCTGCCGAATCCGTTGATCCTCTCCTCCATGTACTACGACACTCGCATCCTGCGCCGGGCCATGGGGCTCGGATTCGGCGCCGTCACCACCAAGAGCATCACGCGCGCACCCCGCCCCGGTCACCCGCATCCGAACCTCGTCCGGATCGAGACTGCCGAGGGCCCCGGCCTCGTGAACTGCAATGGCTTCCAGAATCCGGGGCTCGAGGCCTATCGCCGCGCGCTCAGGGACCTGTCGCACCGCGGGCCGCTCATCGTCGCCGCCGCCGGCGAATCGGTCCAGGAGTACGTCGAGGTGGTCGCCGGGCTCGAGGAGTTCGGTGACCTCGTGGAGATCAACATCTCCTCGCCCAACACCAGGCTCGTCTACGAGTGGTCGACGCGACCGGCCGATCTCGAAAGGCTCTTCCGGACGGTGAGGACGGCGACGCAGAAACCGCTCATCGTCAAGGTCTCCCCGGACTACCGGCAAACCAACGAAGAGACTATCATCCCGGCCGCCCTGGACGCGGGGATCGGCATCGTGAACTGCGGGAACACGCGGCGCGTGGAGGAGCCACGCCTCTCGCAGAAGGCCGGCGGCCTCTCGGGCCCCGCGCTGTTCACGGCGACGCTGGACAACGTGCGTCGCCTGCGTGACCGCTTCGGCGCCCGCATCGAGATCATCGCTTGCGGCGGCATCGACGCGCCACACAAGGCCTGCTTGGCGCTGGCCGCCGGCGCGAGCGCCTGCGCCTACTTTACAGGACTTGTCACCCGCGGCCCGATCCTCGCGCGCCTGATCCTGGACGCCCTGCTCGAGCCCAGGAAGTAACGCACAGGTTATCCACTTATCCACCGGCATCCACAGCAGCCGGAATTGCACGCGCTGAGGCGCGTCCGCGGGTAGGCCGCGAAAATGTGACGCTCCCACCGTCCACAGCACAGAGACCATCCATGACGTCCTTCATTCACGCAGCTTCGGTGTCATGCGCGCGCTCGCATGCGCGTCTGACGCGGTGAAACGAAGCCTTGACAGGATTCTCACCGCTCCCTAAGGTGGTCCATGCGCGCGAGCATGCTTCAAGGGGCGTCGGCGGTTCGTCGAGGAGGTCTGGTGACCATTTCCACGAGGGGACAAGAGGTATGGAGGCCAGCCGGAAGCCACTCGCGAAAATCGAGGGCAAGAAACGCATGCGGCTCAGCGGGCTCACCATCGCGTGGCGCGGAACCCCGAGCCTCGACGACTGGGTCGCCTACATCGTGAACGGGACGAAATCCAGGAAACTGATCCTGGCAGACCACACTTCCGAACGAAAGGTGAAGGCCCTGCTCGACCGCATCCAGAGCCTGCCTAAGAAGGAAGTGGAGAAGCTGGCCAAGGGATAGTGAACTCGGCGACCCCGCGCCCTCTTCGAGTTTACGATGAGCGTTCGGGACTGACGCCCGTTCGAGCGCCGGCTTTGCCGGCGCAACGATTCCTGGGGGGAGGATTCGGAAGGGGGGCGAAGCCCCCCTCCGAGTTTCTTCGGGTTTACGATGAGCGTTCGGGACTGACGCCCGTTCGAGCGCCGGCTTTGCCGGCGCAACGATTCCTGGGGGGAGGCTTCGGAAGGGGGGCGAAGCCCCCCTTCCGTGTTTCCTAGCCAAGGGATAGGGGTTTGGTGGTCGCCACGGCCGACGGGTCCTGGGCCCAGATGGCCGGGTCGGCGTCGACGTAGAGCTCGACGGTATTCCCGTCGGGGTCTTCGAGATAGATCGACTGGCTCACCCGGTGATCTCGGATGCCACGGATCGGCACGTGGCGAGCATCGAGCAGCGCCTTGGATTCCCGGAGGTCGTCCAGCGAGTTGCCGATCTTGAGCGCCACGTGTGCCAATCCCACGGCGGAGTCGGGGGGATTGGGCGCGTCATGACCGACGGCCATCACCGCCAGATCGTGGTGGTTCACGCCGGCCGAGAAAAAGACCATCCGGCCCGGGAAGCGCGCCACTTCCTTGAGCCCAAGGATCCCTGCGTAGAAGCCCGCGGACCGCTCCAGATCCCGTACTTTCAGGACCACATGCCCCACTCCCTGAACTTTCATGGCGAGTCCCTTTCCCCGGCTACGAGCGTGTCGAAGTGACCTGCGGTCCAGCGCCGGCTCCGCCGGCGATCACAACGCGCCCCGCTGGGCCAGGCTCACAAAGCGCTCTCTTCCGATGACGACGTGGTCGTGGATGCGCAAGTCGAGGAGCTTCGAGCATTCCACGAGCTGGCGGGTGAGCCGCAGGTCCTCCCGGCTCGGCGTGGGATCCCCGCTGGGGTGGTTGTGCAGCAGGATGATCGACGCCGCCGATTCCAGGATGGCCGGCTTGAACACCTCGCGCGGATGGACGAGGCTCGCCGACAGCGTGCCTTCCGAGACCACCACGTCCCGGAGCAGCCCGTTCTGGGCGTCCAGCAAGGCCACACGGAACACCTCCTTCTTGAGATCCTCCATCAGCGGCCCGTAGCGCGCAAACACCTGCTCCGGGCTCGAGAGCACCGCGCGACTCACGCCGTTCCTCGAACGCAAGCGCCGCGTGATCTCGAAGGCCGCGGCGAGCCGCACAGCTTTCACCCGGCCCACACCCCTGATGCCCGCGAGCTCCGCCACTCCCAGGCCCGAGAGCCCCGAGAGCGACCCGTGCAGTGTCAGCATATCCCGGGCCACGTCCACGGCGCTCACGCCGGGGACGCCGGTCCCGAGCTGGATGGCCAGTAGCTCGGCGTCGGCCAGAGCCTCCGCCCCTTTGTGATACAAGCGCTCTCGCGGCCGGTCCTCCACCGGCCACTCCCGGATCTGCGAGCCGCCACCCATGCATTCCGGGTAGCATGGGGCCTGGGGGTCGTCAACGTCCAGAGTTCGATACGGCCTGTGTTTGCCGGCGAAGAGCAGGGCTGCCCTCGACGAGAGACTCGGCGAGCGTCCTACAACCTGCTCAGGGCAGGGTCGCTCGAGCCGTGGATGCTGATCTCGCGAGGCTCGTCGCCGAGGCCCCTGATGCCGACCGTGAGGGTGTGAGGCGGCAGGAGCGGCAGCAGCTTGTCGGCCCACTCGATCAAGGTCACGCCATCGCCGTGGATGACCTCGTCGACGCCGATGTCGAGCAGCTCCACGAGACTCTCGGTGCGGTACGCGTCCACGTGGTAGACCGGCAGGCGCCCGCGGTAGTGGTTCACCAGCACGAACGTCGCGCTGGTGACGTTGGACTCTACCCCGAGCCCTCGCGCAAGCCCCTGCACAAAGCAAGTCTTGCCCGCTCCGAGCTCTCCGATGCAGGCGACGACGGATCCCGCGCCGAGCCCCGCCCCGAGCCGCTCGCCGAGCGCCTGCGTCTCCTCGGCGCTGCGCGAGAGGAAGGTCTTCGTCGAAGTCACCGGACCTCCGCGGTGCCTCGGCGCCCGGGGCCGTGTCCGCCCACGGCTCGCCGCGGCTTCATCGCCTCCGGGATCGCCTCGATGATGTCCCCGGCGATGAGCCCGTCTTCGCCACGCTCGCCGCAGGCCAAGTCCCCGGCGAGGCCGTGGAGGAAGCAGCCCGCCTGGAGCGCCGTCAGCGCATCCAGGCCACGAGCGAGGAACGCGCCGACCATGCCGGTGAGGACGTCGCCCGAGCCGCCGCTGGCCATGCCCGGATTGCCCGTGGGGTTGATGAACACGTGTGCGTCGGGGCCGCCGATCACCGTGCCGGCGCCCTTGAGCGCCAGCGCGACGCGGTGTCGCGCGCAGAACTTCCGGACGGCCTCCAGCCGATCCGATTGCACCTCGGCCACGGTCGCCCGCAGCATCCTCGCCATTTCCCCCGGATGAGGCGTGAGCGCCCGCGGACCGGCAGCGCGATCCAGCAAATCGAGATGCCCCCCGAGCGCGCTCAGAGCGTCGGCATCCACCACCATCGGCCGGTCCACTTCCGCCACCAGTCCTCGGACCAACTCCTGGGTTTCGGGATCGAGCGAGAGGCCTGGCCCGAGCGCGACGGCGTCGGTCCGCGTCGCCAGCTCCAGGAGATGCTCTCTCGCCTTCAACGAGACCGTCTGGCCGGCTGTTTCGGCGAGCGGTTCCGTCATCTGCTCCATGCCGAGGGCGGCCACGATGGGCTGCTGTGAGGCGGCGGTGGCGATGGTGCAGAGGCCGACCCCGCTGCGCAGCGCGGCGCGCCCGGTCAGGGCGGCGGCGCCCGTCTTGCCGACCGATCCGGCGATCACCAGCAGGTGGCCGAAGCTGCCCTTGTGCGCGTCGGGCTGCCGAGGAGGGAAATGACGCCGCACATCTCCGTCTTCGAGCAGGAAGGTCGCGATGCCGCGCTCGACTTCGGTGGGCGGGATGCCGATATCGATGACGGATACGCGTCCGGCATGGGACGCCGCCGGATAGAGCAGGAGGCTGCGCTTGTAACCCGCGAAGGTGGGCGTCAGCGCAGCCTTCACGGTAGGGCCGAGGAGCGCGCCCCGGTCCGAGCCCAGGCCCGAGGGCAGATCGAGCGACACCACCGGACGTCCGCTGGCGTTCACGGTTCCGATCGCCTCGGCGACCAGTCCATGGGCGGGCCCTGTGAGCCCCGTGCCGAGCAGCGCGTCCACGATCACGTCGGCCTGGCCCAGCTCTCGCCCGAGCGCCGGGAGTCCCGACTCCGCCTCGATTTCTTCGATCCGCCCCCGCCAGCGGTCGAGCGCGAGGGCGGCATCACCCTTGACGTCGCCCCGGCGGCCGATGAGAAAGACCTGGACCCGGGCGCCTTGTGCCTTGAGCCGGCGCGCCACGACGAAGCCGTCTCCTCCATTGTTGCCCTTCCCGCACAGGATCGGCACGCGCTTGGCTCGAATGGGCGCGAATTCGCGGGCGATGAGACGCGCGGCGCCAGCCCCCGCATTCTCCATCAACCGAGAGCCCGCGATCCCCAGCTCGGCGATCGCGCGCGCGTCCACGGCCCGCATCTCGGCCGCAGTGAAGACGGGGAGCACGGCTCAGCGCTCCAGGGGCACGAGGAAGGTCGCGGTCTGGCTCAGGAACGCGCCCAGGAGCTCCGTGTAGATCTCGCGATACGTCGTCCTTGCCGCCCGCGGCAGCTCGATGTGTAGCGCCCGCGCCGCGGCCCCCAGCATGCCGTACTGCTTGGCGGCCGAGGCGGTGTAGCGGACCGGATCCAGCGACTCGACCCAGACCTCCAGGCGCGGCACTGCCGGATCGTCCAGACGAGACTCGCGGATCAGCTCGAACAAGGTCTTGAGCCGCCACGCATCCTCCCGGCTGAGCCCCACCGTGGCGATCTCCAGGCGCCCCGCGCTCTCCTTGTGCCCATTGCCGTGGACCTCGACGTAAAGGCGCAGGGGCCCCTGGGCTGCTTCGGCGACGCGGCGGCGGTAGGTCTCGTAGACCCGGCGCGCCTCCTCGGTCTCGCCCTCGAGCCGGGCCGGAGTGCCCGGAACACTCTCGGTGGGGCGATTCACGTTGAACCGGCGCCCGTCGGCGTCCAGATGGGAGAAGCCCGTCGCCGCGACCAGGCCGAAGCCCGTGAGTCGGGCCAGCTCGCCGCCGATGATGTCCGTGCCCTGATCCGAGGTCCCATGGGGAGCGCCGATCACGAAGCCCGGCCGTCCCTTCCAAACCTGGAAGCTCCCCTCGCGGTGTGAGATCTCGGCCGGCGCGGCCTCTTTGCCCTGCACGAGCCCGGCGCATCCCTGAAGGAGCATGGCGAGGCCGAGCACGAGCCTACCCGCGCTCCGTAGCGTCATCCGGGGGACCTCCGACAAGCATGGCCTGGGCCAGCGCGTAGTCACCGTCATGGGTGAGGGAGAGGAGCACGCGACCGGCGCCCTTGGCCAGGGCGATGGCGCGGCAGCGCCCGTAGAGGATCATCGTCGGCGCCTCGCCGCGCTCGCGCCGCACTTCCATCTCCCGCCAGCTCACACCCATCCGCAATCCAGTGCCCAGAGCCTTGAGCGTCGCCTCCTTGGCGGCGAAGCGGGCGGCAAGATGCGGAATGGGGTCGCGCCGACGGCGGCAGTAGACGATCTCCTCGTCGGTGAAAACGCGCCGCAGGAACCGCTCATCCCAGCGCTCAACGATCTGACGAACCCTCGAGATCAGCGCCAGATCCACCCCGATGCCCATGACGGCGATGCTCAACAGGGTGCCATTCGCCCGGCGGTTGATCTCGCCGCGACCGTCTGGCTTGCGCCAGCGCGAACCGGATACCCGCGTGTCACCGTCCGATCGCCGCGCAAATCATCCCCGCCAGCTCGGCGGCGATACTCTCGACGCGCCCCTGCTCCTCTCCCTCGACCATGACGCGCGCCACGGGCTCGGTGCCGGAGTAGCGGAGCACGATGCGCCCGGATCCGTCCATCTCGGCCTCGAGGCCAGCCACCCGTTCGATCAAGCCGGGAATCGCGTCGAAGGGCCGCTTCTCCTTGACCGGCACATTGACGAGGACCTGAGGGAACTTGGTCATGCACGAGGCCAGGTCGGAGAGCGACTGCCCGGTCTCCCGCATCACGCCGAGGAGGTGGAGCGCAGAGACGATCCCGTCTCCGGTGCTCGAGTGATCGAGGAACAGGAGGTGGCCCGATTGCTCCCCGCCCAGATTGGCACCGCACTTCAGCATCTCCTCGAGCACGTAACGGTCACCGACCTGGGTCTTCACCGCCCGGACCCCGGCGCTCGTCAAGGCGCGATCGAGGCCCAGGTTGGCCATCACGGTGGTGACCACCACCCCCTCCTTGAGCCGGCCCTGGGCGGCGAGGCGGCGACCGAGAATGGCGAGGGCGTAGTCACCGTCCCGGACCACGCCACGCTCATCGACCGCGATCAGGCGGTCGCCGTCTCCGTCGAAGGCCAGCCCGACATGGGCGCCCGAGGCCACCACCTTGTCCTGAAGCGCCTCTGGGTGGAGCGCGCCCGAGCGCCGGTTGATGTTCCGCCCATCCGGACGGGCCCCGAGAACGATCACCTTTGCGCCGAGGCCACGGAACGCCCTGGGCGCGACGCGACAGGTCGCGCCGTGAGCGCAGTCGAGCGCGATGGTGAGGCCGCCGAGGTCGAACGTGAAGCCGTGACGGACATGGGCGATGTACTCCGCCTCGGCCGCGTCGTAAGGGACCAGCCGGCCGATCTGCGCCCCGGTGGGTTGGGGGGCCTCGTCCGGTCCCGCGAGCCGCCGCTCGATGTCGTCCTCCCAGGCATCTGGCAGCTTGGCACCTTCGGCGGAGAAGATCTTGATGCCGTTGTCCTCGAAGGGATTGTGGGAGGCCGAGAGGACCACACCGCCGTGGGCCTCCAGCCGGCGCGTCAGATAGGCGATGCCCGGCGTCGGCAGCACGCCGACCGCATAGACATCCGCGCCGGCCGAGAGCGCGCCGGAGACGACGGCTGCCTCGAGCATGGGACCCGAGAGGCGCGTGTCCCGGCCCACCACCAGACGCACCTTGGAGCCGCCGTGATGCTCGAGCAGAGTGGCCACGAGCTCGCGCCCGAGTCTCTGCGCCAGCTCGGTCGTCAACGGCGCCTCGTTGGCGACGCCGCGGATGCCGTCGGTGCCGAAGAGCCGACTCACGACCTGGGCCTCCGCGGGCTCGGCTCGGAGCCCGATCGCGACGCCGCCGCGAGCAGCAGCCGTACCCGGGAAGGATTGATGCGGACCACGGTGACGCCCGGCGGGACGATGATCTGCTCCGGCAGGAGGCGGAGCGTGATCTCTCCGGGCCTCGCGCCGGACAGGCTCACGCGGGCCTTGATCTGATCCGCAGACAGCCGCGCGAGGGTGCCCCGAAGACCGTGCACCTGGACGTCCACGCTATCGGGGCGCTCGCCTGTCAACACCAGCCCCGGCGGCACCCCGTCGTACTCGATGGGCGCAGAGAACACGATATCGGACTTCTCGGAGGTCATCACGAAAAGCCAGAGCGCGATGGAGAAGCCGACCGCCAGCACCTTCAGCTCCCAGTGGCGCGTCAGGACGGTCATTTCCTGAGCCACCCGCGGGCAGGCACCCACCAGTGAAGCCGCCCCTGAGCGGGCGGCTCGCCGAGCGAGAACAGCTCCACTATCCGGCGATTCAGCAAATCGCGGTCGAGCGGCGTCTCCATGTGCCCGCCCACCGCCAGCGAGATGCGGCCGGTCTCCTCGGAGACCACGAGCACCACTGCGTCGGTCTCCTCGGCCAGGCCGAGGGCGGCCCGGTGTCGCGTGCCCATGGCGCGCGCGAGCTGGGTGTTGCGGGACAGCGGCAGGAAGCACCCGGCGGCGGCCACGCGGTCGCCGCGGATGAAGACGGCGCCGTCGTGGAGCGGCGAGTAGGGCAGGAAAAGGCTCACGAGCAGGTCCGCCGAGACCAGCGCGTCGAGAGGCACGCCCAGCTCGGCGTAGTTGCGGAGGCCCGTGCTCCGCTCCAGGACGAGGAGAGCGCCGATGCGCTTGGCCGCCAGGGCGGCGGCCGCCTTGACCACTTCGTCCAGCAGGTGGCTCTGCCGCTCGCGGGCCACCAGCGTCATGCCCTGAAAGAGCCGGCTCTGGCCGAGCTGGGCCAGGGCCCGCCGCAGCTCGGGCTGAAAGAGCACGATCAGCGCCAGCACCCAGAAGGACCAGAAGTTCTCGAGCAGCCAGCTCGTGCTGTACAGCTCGAACCGGCGCGCCGCGAAGGAGACCACCATGAGACCGCCCAGGCCCAGGAGCATCTGCACGGCTCGCGTCTCCTTGAACATCACGAAGACGCGGTAGAGCACGGCCGCCACCACCAGGATGTCGATGGCGTCGCGGAGGCGGAACCCTTGAAGCGCTGTCCACATGGCTCAAGTTCTCTGGCGCGCTCGGCGTATGGCCTCAGCCACCCTCACTGCCTGTACCGTCTCCTCGACATCGTGGGTCCGGATGATATGTGCCCCGCCCAGCACCGCAACCGCCGTCGCCGAGAGCGAGCCGGGCAGCCGCCGCGTCGGGTCCTCCTCACCGGCCACCGCCCCGATGAAGGACTTGCGCGACACGCCGACGCAGACCGGCCATCCCAGCTCGCGAACCTCGTGGAGCCTGGCGAGCACCTGGCAGTCCCACTCGTGCCATGCCATGTCCTGGTTTCTGAAGAACCCGATGCCAGGATCCACGACGATGAGCGACGGGTCGATGCCGGCCGCTCGGGCGATCCCGATACTCTCCTCGAGCAGAGCGCGGACGATTTCGATGGGGTCACCGCTCCCTGGGATTTGCTCGCCTCGGACGCCGGGGCCCCAGCCCCGCGCCGTCCCGCGGCTCGATCTTCCCGATTGCTCGCCTCGGACGCCGGGGCCCCAGCCCCGCGCCGTCCTGCGGCTCGATCTTCCCGATTGCTCGCCTCGGACGCCGGGGCCCCAGCCCCGCGCCGTCCTGCGGCTCGCACTACCCTGACCGCCTCGCTCGGACGCCGGGGCCCCAGCCCCGCGCCGTCCTGCGGCTCGATCTTCCCGATTGCTCGCCTCGGACGCCATCAGGATGAGCCCGACGCCCGCGCGCCCGGCGAGCCGCGCCATTTGGGGATCCCCGGTGAGGCCGGTCACGTCGTTGATGATCCGAGCGCCCGCCGCCAGCGCGGCCCGGGCCGGCAGGCTGCGGCTCGTGTCGGCCGAGATCGGCAGGTCGAGCTTCTTCACGAGAAGGTCAATGGCCCAGGCGAGACGATCCGCCTCCTGCGACTCTGGGATCCGGGCCGCCAGGTAGGGAGCCGTGGACATCGCCCCCACATCCACGAAAGCGGCCCCGGCCCTCGTCATGGCTTCCGCCGCACGCAGCAGGTGGTCCGCCTGGATCACGACTGAGCCGTCGTAGAAGGATTCGGGACTCACGTTGAGCGCGCCCGCAACGGCCACATCCTGCCCGTCGCCCACGCTGATCCCCCCCAGCCACGTTCGCTTCGTCATCTGGGCTCGCTCCCCGGAGACAAAAACACCACCGGCCTCGAGTCGGTGGCGGGACAAATCCCGGACCTAGACAAACCCGGAGGGGAGCTTCGCCCTCTTTCCGAAGCTTCCCCGCAGGGAATCGGTCGCGCCGGCGAAGGCCGGCGCCCGAACGTCGGTCACGCAGCGCGAAGTCTTCTCCTACAGGCTCCCAGGAGCGCCGGACCAGCCTACCTTCGAGCGCCCGCTCCGCCGGCGCGAGCTTCCGAACTGCTCGCCTCGGACACTGCCTGGGCCCAGCCCGGCTGTCCTGCCTGCGGCTCGGATTTTCGGATTGCTCGCCTCGGACGGCGGGGCCCCAGCCCCTGCCGCGTCCTGCGGCTCGCACTGCCTCCTTGGAGGAGGCGGTCGAAGCCCCTCGTCCGATCCTCGGGCGCGCCGCCAGGTCAGGCCGGCGCCGGCGCTCCCTGCAAGGGCGGCACTCTGAGAAGCCGGGCGATCTCCTCGCCGTCGAGCGACTCGCGCTCTAGGAGCGCCCGCGCCAGGGTGTGGAGCTTCTCCAGGTTCGCTTCGATCATCTGGCGGGCGCGCGCGGCGCACTCCGTCACGATCCGCTTGATCTCGGAATCGATGAGGATCGCGGTGTCCTCGCTGTAATCCTTGGCCCGCGACATCTCGCGCCCGAGGAAGATGTGCTCCTCGCTCTTCCCGAAGGTAAGCGGCCCCATCTTGTCCGACATCCCCCACTCGCAGACCATCTTCCGCGCCATTTCCGTGGCCTTCTCGAGATCGTCGCCAGCCCCCGTCGTCCGCTGCTGGAGCACGATTTCCTCGGCCGCCCGGCCACCGAGCAGGATAGTGATCCGGTCGATGAGGTACTCCTTCGAGTAATTGTACTTGTCGTCGGCGGGGAGCTGCTGGGTGAGGCCGAGCGCCCGGCCGCGCGGGATGATGGTGACTTTGTGGAGCGGATCGGCGCCGGGGAGCAGGTCGGCGACCAGGGCGTGCCCCGCCTCGTGGTACGCGATGGTCTTCTTCTCCGCCTCGGAGATGATCATGGAGCGCCGCTCCACACCCATCAGGACCTTGTCCTTGGCGTTCTCGAAGTCGATCATCTCGACGATCTTCTTGTCCTGGCGCGCCGCCAGGAGCGCCGCCTCGTTCACCAGGTTGGCCAGATCCGCTCCCGAGAAGCCCGGGGTGCCGCGCGCCAGCACCTTCAGCTCCACGTTGGGCGCCAGCGGGATGCGCCGCGCATGCACTCTCAAGATCTCTTCCCGGCCCCTGACGTCAGGTCTGGCCACGACCACCTGGCGGTCGAAGCGACCGGGGCGCAGCAGCGCCGGGTCAAGCACGTCCGGCCGGTTGGTGGCGGCGATGAGGATCACGCCCTCGTTGGTCTCGAAGCCGTCCATCTCGACCAGGAGCTGGTTCAGGGTCTGCTCGCGCTCGTCGTGGCCGCCCCCCAGGCCGGCCCCGCGATGGCGCCCGACGGCGTCAATCTCGTCCATGAATATGATGCAGGGGGCGTGCTTCTTGCCCTGCTCGAAGAGATCGCGGACGCGGGAGGCGCCGACGCCGACGAACATCTCCACGAAGTCTGAGCCGGAGATGGAGAAGAACGGCACGTTGGCCTCGCCGGCGATGGCCTTGGCCAGAAGCGTCTTGCCGGTGCCCGGGGGGCCGACGAGGAGCACGCCCTTGGGGATCTTGCCGCCGAGCTTCTGAAACTTGGGCGGGTCTTTCAGGAACTCGATGATCTCGCGTAGCTCCTCCTTGGCCTCGTCCACGCCCGCCACGTCCTGGAACGTGACCTTGTTCTGCTTCTCCGAGATGAGGCGCGCGCGGGCCTTGCCGAAGGAGAGCGCCTTCGCACCGCCGCCCTGCATCTGGCGCATGAAGAAGATCCAGACGCCGATGAAGAGCAGCATGGGCACCCACTGGAGGAGGATGGCGTACCAGGGGTTGTTATCGGGCGGTCTGACCTCGATCTTCACGCCCTTGTCCCGGAGGGACTTGACGAGATCGGGATATTCCGCCGTGAAGGTCCTGAAGGCGGAGCCGTCGCTGAGCCGACCGGTGACCGAGTTGCCCCGGAGAGTCACCTCTCTCACCTCGCCCGCGTCGACCTTCTTCAGGAAGTCGGAGAAGACGATCTCGCCGCGGGGCGACTGGTTGGCCTGGAAGAGGTTGAACAGGAGGATGACGATCAGCCCGATCACCATCCAGAGCGCCAGGTTTTTGTAGAACGGATTCATGCCGGTGGAATTATACCATACGCCCCAGGGCGGCCAGCCCGACGGGTCAGGGCGCTCAGGCCGCCCGCCCGCGCTCGAAGACGGCGATGTGCCGGAGATTGCGGTGCAGCCCGTCGTGGTCCAGGCCGTAGCCGACCACGAACTCGTCCGGGATGACGAAGCCGATATAGTCCACGGCCACGTCCACCTCCCGGCGGGCCACTTTGTCCAGCAGCACGCAGAGGGCCAGGCTCTTGGGGTGGCGGGTGGCCAGGTTGCGCCGGAGATAGCTGATGGTCCGCCCGGTGTCGATGATGTCTTCCACGATGATCACGTCCCGCCCCTCGATGGACATCGAGAGATCGGCGCTGAGCCGCACGACACCCGAGGAGCGGCTGCCCGAGGGGTACGAGGACACGCTCATGAAGTCGAGGCTGACCGGCAGCCGGATCGCGCGGATCAAGTCGGCGGCGAAGATCACGGCGCCCTTCAGCACGCCCACCAGGACGGGAGCTCGCCCGGCATAGTCATGGCGGATGGCCTCGCCCAGCTCGGTGACCCTGGCCGTGATCTCGTCGTGCGAGATGAGGATGCGGCCGGGACGGCCTTCCATGTCCCGGGGACCGTTTACTTCGCCGTCACGAAGGTCGGCAGCGAGCGGTCGGAGCGGACGCGCTCGGCCGTGCGGATCGCCGCCTCCCTGGTCCTGAACGCTCCCACTCGGACCCGATAGCGCAGTTGCCCCTCGTCGGCGGTCATCGGCGTGACCTGGGCCGCGAAGCCTCCTGCAGCGAGCTGCTTCCTGACACTCTCCGCCTGCTGGGAGCTCTTGAAGACCCCGACCTGAACCGTCCACTCAGCCCTCGCCTCTTGGCGCTCCTCGCCTGCGGCTCGTCGGCCGCCTTTCGGCTCGAACGGCAGCTCAGCCCTCGCCTCTTGGCGCTCCTCGCCTGCGGCTCGTCGGCCGCCTTTCGGCTCGAACGGCAGCTCAGCCCTCGCCTCTTGGCGCTCGTCGGTGGCCTGGGCCTCGATCGGAGTGGGCCGCGTTGTCTCCTGGCTCTCGGTTCCCGCCGGCCTCGGCGGGGCAGGCTCATCGGTGCGCCCGGGAGCCCGTCCTGGGTTCGCGCGGGCCTTGGCCGCCACGCCCGGCTTAGCGGGGGCGTCTCCCTTCCTTGGTGGCGGGACCGCGCCGAGCGGCGCCGTGAGCGTCTGATAGAAGGTCAGCTTCTCCTGGAGCTGAGGCGCTCGCTCGGTGCCTACCTCGGTCAGCCCACTTCGGCGAGAAGTCGGGGCCGCTTTGCGGGTGGGTTCGCCGGCCACCGGGGGCGGAGTGTGCCGCGCCCATTGCCGGCCGACGAGTATGCCCAGCGTAAAGGTGAGCCCGAGGACGACCAGGGCCGCGCCGCCCAGCGCCAGCCACTGCACTGCTCCGGGGCCGTCCTTGCCTCGATGACGCGTTCCTGCCGTCGCCATCAGATCACCCCCTCGGATCGTCGAGCCATTTGAGGCCCTCGCCTCCGGCCGCGCATCGCATTACATGCTCTCCGGGGCTGAGACGCCGAGGAGGCCCAAGGCGTTCCTCACGACCTGCCCGACGGCGGCGCAGAGTCCGAGTCGGGCAAGCGTCAGGGCCTGGTTGTCGGTGATGATCCGGTGCGCCTTGTAATAGGGATGGAACACACCCGCCAACTCGGTCATGTAATACGCGATCCGATGCGGCTCCCGAGCGCGCGCGGCCCCCGCGACCAGGTCCGGAAACTGGAGCAGCCGCTTGATGAGGGCCTGCTCCTCCGACAGCGCGAGCGGGGTGAAGTCCACCTTGGCCCAGGGCGGAATGTCCAGCTTCAACGTGGCCGCATTCCTGAAGAGACTCACCACGCGCGCGTGACAGTACTGGACGTAGAACACGGGATTGTCGACGGACTGGCGGGTCGCCACGGCCAGGTCGAACTCCAGCGGGCTATCGTGACGCCGCGCCAGAAAGGTGAAGCGTGCCGCGTCGCGCCCGACCTCCTCCAGCAGCTCCTCCATCAGGACGAACTCGCCGCGCCGCTTGGACATCCTGACGGGCTCACCGTCGCGGAGTAGCGTCACGAGCTGCACGATGAGGACATCGAAGCTCTCGGGCGGATGGCCCAGCGCCTGCATCGCCGCCTTGATGCGCGGGATGTAGCCGTGGTGGTCGGGACCTAGGAAGTCGATCACGAAGTCGGCCCGGCTTAACTTCTCAAAATGGTGGAAGCCGATGTCCACGGCGAAATAGGTCAGCTCCCCGTCGGACTTCCGCAGGACGCGGTCCTTGTCGTCGCCGAAGGCCGTCGAGCGGAACCAGAGCGCGCCGTCCTGCTCGTAGGTGTGCCCCGCCCCCGCGAGCTCCGCGATGGCGCGCTCGGGCAGC
>WNGA01000328.1_pt1 | contig 68904 bp, 68 predicted proteins | sample 5400061 | NCBI WGS metagenome assembly WNGA01 (sample SAMN13153366, study PRJNA577476) | soil metagenome | isolation source: 100 cm soil or saprolite under grassland replicate 2 | place: USA:California | collected 2016-06-15
TCCAGCACCATCCGCACGGCCCGCTCACGCAGCTCGGGCGGGTAGCGCTTCTGGGAGGGGTGGGACCTGTTGTTGTGTGCCATGACTCCATCCTGCCTTCCAAGCGATGGAGCCTCCACAAAAGCCAGGGGGAATCAGTGGGGGCGACCCAGCCCTGCCGGATCGCGGCGACGACCCATGCTGCGAGGTCGCGAGGCGGCGGGTGGCGGCGGTGGGCTGCACGCAGCGCACCGGCCACCCGGGCCCGGGGATACGTGACGACCAGGCGCCCGGCGACCTGCGGGTCAACGCCCAGGACGATCAGCCGGTCCAGCAGGCTCAGCCCGTTGGCGCGGATGGCGCCCCGGCCGGGACGCACCTGGGGCGGCCTCGCGCGTGGGGACGATGGCGGATCGCTGTTGTGCGCGGCGGGCGCCTCGAGCCGGTAACGGATTGGGGTCCTGGCACTGGACCGCCCATCGACGCGGATCAGTCCGACTCGCTCGAGCAGCGCGAGATGTCGTGGGAGCCGGTGCGGAGGGATCCCGATGCGGCGGGCAAGCTGGCGCTGGCCGAGCGGCCGACCGTCGCCAGTCGCGGCGAGGCGGCGCAGCATCACGTAGACCAGGCGGGTCTCGGGACCCAGTTGGTCGTCGTCCAGCACGCCGTTGGGGACGACAGTGCAGCCGCTGGGATCAGTCAGGTCAGCAATGTGGATTGCCGCGTTCGCCCACGGCTTGGGTTGGTCCTCGGTCTGATCTGGTGGTTGTGGCATGGGGATTCGATCCTCGCCTCACCGGTGCTTGCAGGTTCCGTCACGGCGGAAGATCCGGGGTTCTGCTTGCCGACGGCTCACTGGCAACCGCACCAGCGACCTGACCGGCTCCCAGGTCGGGCCTGTCCGGTCGGGTCAGCAGGGTGGGACGGGCTTCTGTTCAGCGGCAGGTGAGAGCTGTCCGCTGAACTGCTGCTCCAGGCCGACCGCGGGGAGGCGACCGGATGCGACACGACTATCGAGCGTGGGTGATGGCGGATGGGTGATGCGGCCGATCGGCTCACCTACTCGGTGGCGGAGGCGGCCAGGGTTCTTGGGATCAGCCGCTCCTACTGCTACGAGCTGGTCCAGGAAGGCGTGCTGCCCTCGCTGCAGTTGGGCCGCCGCAGGCTCGTCCCACGAACGGCGCTCCAGCGCTACGTCGACGAACCGGTGGCCATGCAGCCAGCGACCCACGCCGCTCTGACAAGCCAATCAGATGACCCGGACCCAGACTCGCGATAAGGTCGAACGGCTCACTCGCCGACCGCATCGACAGGCGCCGGAGCTTCCATCCATGGCGTACATAGAGCTGGCGCCGGGACTCGAACCCGGAACCTGCTGTTTACAAGACAGCTGCGCTGCCGATTGCGCCACGCCAGCAAATGCCCTGTACGACCCGCCTATCCTAGCCGGCGACGAGCGCGGACCGCATCGAGTGAGATGACCGACCGGTCAGGCGCCGAGGAATCGTCATCACCGTCGTCGCGCGCGTACAGGAGCCGGCTGACCAGCCGATCGGTCTCCTGCCGGTCAGCGATGCCCTCCCGATAGTGGTAGTGACGGTCGGTCACCGGGGTCGCCTCATCATGGCCGACGCGACCCCGCAATACGTCGTCAGGTACCCGGGCCTGCCGCCAGTTGGTCACCATGAACGCCCGCAGGCTCTTCGCCGTGAACTCCAGACCCAACGAGCTGAAGAACATGCTGACGGACCTGCTCATCTTCGTCGGCCGTGTCGGCTGATCCGGTGCGATCCTCCAGCGGTGGCCCTGGAACGACGGGAACACGAACGGGTCCGCCGCCACCTGAACCCCCGCCTGCTCAGCGAGCCTGCGGCAACGGTCGACGTGGCGCAGGAGGATCAACATGGTCTGGCGATGTACTGCGATCGCGCGCTTGGTGTGGGTCTTGGTGTCTTTCACGTGCACGCCACCAAAGGCCTCTGGCGGATCGCTCACCGATGTCTCGATCCGCACCCCACACTCCTGGACGTCAAGGTCGGAGACCCGCAGCGCCAAGCCCTCGCCGAGCCTCGCGCCCGTGTCAGCGAGCAGGGTGAGAAGCGGGTAGAAGGTTCGGGTCGCGATGCTGCTCCGCCGCCGACAGGGCAGCTCTTACCTGCTCTGGGGTGGGAGGTCGCTGTTTGATGTGCTGACCTGTGCGCCACTCCACGAACACCATCGGGTTCTCACCCATGGCCAGCCAGCCCCGCTGCACACCGAACCGGAACGCGCCCCGCAGGACCGCGTGCACGTCAGCCAGTGTGCTGGCTGACAGCGGCGGGTGCTGCTTGAAGCCAGTCCGCTGCCGGCGCTCTCCGGTCATGCGGCACACGACCTCCGCGCCACAGGCTGCCGTCGGGCAATTCGCTCGAGCCGTCCGGCGGCGGCGCTGCGCCACAGCCTCCACTTCGCTGCCGCATTGCGCGCACCGGCCCTTGGCGACTGACTCTTCGACGGCGTTTGGTGTGATGTAACCGTTCTCTGCCAACTCGTCGTACCAGTCAGCGAGGTGTCCAGGCAGGACTTGGCATGGGAGGCGATGGCCGAGCGCCGGCTTGATGAGCTGCTCGATGAGCAGATGGCGATGGTAGATGGTGATCTTGGCGGGCAGGTAGCCCTTTCGGGGGGTCTTCTGCCATACCGCGAAATACCGGTCCAGCAGCTCCGCCATGGTCTTGCCACGAACGCCGGTGGCGAGCTTCCTGCGCTCTTCCCCCAGCCGTGCGAGCAGCTGGTCGCGCTTCCGGAGCGCCTGCTCGAGCGTGCCGTGGACACGCACCCGCTGCTCCACGCGCTTGCGGCGCTGATCGCGGCCCAGGTAGACAGAGATCCGCCACACGTCCATCCCACGCTTGTCGGTGCCCTCGTAGCGGACGCCCCGCGGCAGATCTGATCGCGGCCCCGGGACATGGCGCCGGCTCAGCCCCCAGTGTCCACCGCTTGGACGCACGCACCCGGCGCCGCCGCATGCCTTGTGGAGATGCTGGTCCGCATTGAGTGGCCCGACCAGCAGGCTGTACGCGAGCCGGTGCACCAGCCACTGGCGTCCTTGGAACTTGACGAGTGGGTAGCCGTTCGCTTGCCACGTCCCAGGCCATGTCCAGCAGTCGCCCGACTGGTCGATGCGCTCTAGGAATCCGTGGGCTGTGTCAGGCCCGTCCATTGGCACTCCTGCTCCGAGCGCGGCGCAAGCTATCGGCGCAATTCGGAAGATTCATCGCCCACAAACTTGCGCTCCCTCGCTCTCATACGGCTCACCAGGTCGTTGACCTGGGCATATGCAGAGAGCGGGAGTGGATCTCGGCCTCAAGCAAGGCGCTTACAAATCGCCTGCGCTGCCAGATTGCGCCACGCCAGCCACATATCCGGTGGGATGCGCCGACATGGTAGCGCGCTGCCCGGCTACCGGGTGGCCGGACGCCGGGCGCCGCGGCGGCGGCGGACCTCGAACAGCGCCAGCGCGCCCGCGACCGACGCGTTCAGGCTGTCGACCCGCCCCGCCATGGGGATGTGCACCAGCATGTCGCAGAGCTCGCGGACCAGACGGTGGAGGCCACGTCCCTCGCCGCCCACCACCACGCACACCGGCTCGTCGACCAGGTCCAGCTCGAACAGGCTCGCCGGCGCGTCCGCGTCCAGGCCGATGCACCACAGCCCGGAGCCGCGCAGGCGCTCGAGGGCGCGGGCGAGGTTGGTGACCTCGGCGACGGGGACGTGCTCGAGCGCGCCGGCCGAGGACTTCACCGCAACCGCGGACAGGGGGGCGCTGCGGTGCCGCGGCACGATCACACCGTGGCAGCCCGCCCCGTCGGCGCTCCGGGCCAGCGCGCCCAGGTTGTGGGGATCCTCGATGCCATCCAGCGCCAGGAAGAAGGGCGGCTCGCCGCTCCCCAGCGGGATCGCGAGCAGCTCGTCGAGCTGGATCGGCTGCAGCGGCGCCACCAGCGCGGCGACGCCCTGGTGCGCTCCCGTCCGCGCCTGGGCGTCCAGCACCGAGCGCGGCACGGTCTCCACCGGCACGCCGCGCTTGGCCGCGAGGGCGAGCAACTCGGCGAGCGTGCCGCGCTCGGCGCCGCCGGCGGCCACCACGACCCGCTCGACCGGCCTGCCGGCGCGGAGCGCCTCCAGCACCGGGCGGCGGCCCTCGATCAGCTCCCAGCCGGGCTCGGCGCGCAGGGCGGCCCGGCCGGTCTCGAGCTGGTCGCGCCGGCGGGCCTGCTTGGCGGCGCGTGCGCCCCCGCTTCTCGACTTGGCGCGCCGCTTCTCGGCCGGGGCGCGGGGCCGCTGCGGCTCGCCCTCGCCCGGCTGGCGGCCGGGACCGCCTAGCGGGCCAGATGCCACCGGGGGCCTCCGGGCCGGTCCTCGACCCGGATGCCGACCGTGCCCAAGCGCTCTCGCACCATGTCCGCGGCGGCGAAGTCGCGCGCGGCGCGGGCGCGCTCGCGCAGCTCGAGGACCAGGTCGAGCACGGCGGGGAAGGCGGTCACGTCGGGCAGGTCGAGCAGCGGCGCGAAGCCCAGCCTCCCGGCCAGGTCGCTGAAGGTCGCCAGCCGCGTGCGCAGCTCCGCGGCGGCGGCGGCGTCGCCGCGCTCGGCCTTGGCGATCGCCGGGTTGGTGGCGTTGACCAGGTCGAACAGCACGGCCAGGGCGGCGGGGACGTTGATGTCGTCGTCGAGGGCTGCGACGAAGCGCACCGCCCAGTCGCCCTCCTCCACCTTGGACGCCTCGGTGTCGGGCGGCAGCGCCCGTGCGGCGTTGACCGCGAACGTCGACAGCCGCTCGTAGGCGGCGGCCGCCTCGTCGAGCACGTCGGACGAGAACTCGAGCGGGCTGCGGTAATGGGCGCTCATCAGCACGTAGCGCAGGACCACGCCCCGATAGCGCCGCAGGAGCTGGCGCGGGCTCACCACGTTACCCACCGATTTGGCCATCTTCTCGCCGTGCAGCTCGAGGAAGGCGTTGTGGAGCCAGTAGCGGGCGAAGGGGTTGCCGGTCGCGCCCTCGTACTGGGCGATCTCGTTCTCGTGATGGGGGAAGATCAGGTCCTCGCCGCCGCCGTGGATGTCGAAGCCCTGACCGAGGTATTTCGACGCCATCGCCGAGCACTCCAGGTGCCAGCCGGGCCGGCCCCTGCCCCACGGAGATCTCCAGGACGGCTCCCCGGGCTTCGCGCCCTTCCACAGCACGAAGTCGAGCGGGTCACGCTTGTCGAGGTTGACCTCGACGCGGGCGCCCGCCAGCAGCTCGGTGGTGTCGCGGCCGGAGAGCTCGCCGTACTCGGGGAACTTGCCGACCGCGAAGTAGACGTCCCTTCCCACCTGGTAGGCGAGGCCGGCGTCGAACAGCATGGCCACCAGCTCGATCATCTCGGGGATGTGGCCGGTGGCGCGGGGCGCGATGTCGGGCGGCAGGACGCCGAGGGTGGCGGTGATCTCCTCGTACACCCTCGTCCAGCGCTCGGCGATCACGAAGGCGCGCAGGGCGTCGTGCCCGGACGCCTCGACGATGCGGTCGTCGACGTCGGTGTAGTTGCGGACGAACAGCACCTCGAAGCCGCTGGCGACCAGGTGCCTGCGGAGCACGTCGAGAACGACGACGTTACGGAGATTACCGACGTGTGGCTCGTTGTACACCGTTGGCCCACACAGGTAGATGCCGACCTTGCCCTCGTCCCGCGGGACAAACGGCTCTTTGCGTCTGGTCAGCGTGTTTGTGAGGTAGAGGGCCAAGGCTCGGCTCCAGCGTCGGTGGCAGGTACTCGGATCGCTCCAGACCGACATCCTAATCCGGCTGCATGTTCTCCCGCTGGTCGGGACGCTGACCGGGGTGCGGGACGCTAACCGGGGGTGCCGGCGAGGAGGCAGACGGCCATGGCGGCGATGCCCTCGCCGCGGCCGGCGAAGCCGAGCCCCTCCGTGGACTTGGGGGCGACCTGAAGGCGCGCGGGATCCACGTCGAGGGCTCCGCTGAGCGCCTCGCGCATCGCCGGGACCAGGGGACCGAGGCGTGGCTGGTCGCACAGCACGGTGACGGCGAGGCTCTGGACCGTCCAGCCGGCCTCCGCGACCAGCTTGGCGACCTGGCGGCAGAATTCCAGGCTGGAGGCACCGGCCCAGCGGGGGTCGCCCGGCGGGAAGTGCTGGCCGAGGTCGCCGAGGCCGGCGGCGGACAGCAGCGCATCGCAGGCGGCGTGCGCGACCACGTCAGCGTCGGAGTGGCCGTCGAGGCCGCGGTCGAACGGGACACGCACGCCGCCGAGCAGCAGCGGGCGGCCGCTGACCAGCGGGTGGACGTCGAAGCCCTGGCCGACCCTGAGCGGTGGGATCACCGCGGCGCTCCGTCCGGCAGCGCCTTGCCGAGCCCCGCGCCGCGGGCCAGCAGGGCCTCGGCCGCGAGCAGGTCCAGCGGCGTGGTGATCTTGAGGTTGACCGGCTCGCCGGGCACCACCGCGACCGGGTAGCCGGCCCGTTCGACCAGCACGGCGTCGTCCGCCTCGCCGGCGTCGACGCTGGCCGCCGCCCGCCGGTGCGCCGCCGTGAGGGCCCGTCGCAGATAGAGCTGCGGGGTCTGGATGGCGCGAAGGTCCTCGCGGTCGACGATACCGCCGGAGCAGTCGCCGGCCGCCACCCGGCGGACGGTGTCGGTCACCGGCGCGCCCGGGGCGATACCGTAGCGGCCTTCCATGCCCAGAAGGGCCTCGAGCAGGCGGTCGATGGCGCCGGCCGGGAGCAGCGGGCGGCAGGCATCGTGCACCGCCACGTAGTCGGGGCCGGCGGGCAGTGCGGCAAGGCCTGCGGCGACGCTCGCGCGGCGGGTCGGACCACCGGCCACGACCGCCCTGACCTTGGCGAAGCGGCGGGCTGCGACCACCTCGCCCACAGCGTCGACGATCGACGGGTGCGTCACCACGACCACGCTCTCGACGTGCCGGTTCGCCTCGACGCCCGCGAGGGCCCACGCGATCAGCGACCGCTCACCGAGCCTGACCAGTGCCTTTGCTCCCTGGTCCCCGAGCCGCCTGCCGGCGCCCGCCGCTGGGACGATCACCCCGACCCGCGCGAACGGGTCTGGCACTCTATGCTTCCAGCGCCTCGTCGACCATGAGGGTGGCCTTGTGCTCGTCGCACGCGCACGCGAGCACCAGCTCCGAGACGAGGATCTGGCGCGACCGCTGGAGCATGCGCTTCTCACCGGCGGACAGGCCCTTCTCGCGGTCCCGTACGGTGAGGTCGCGGACCACCTCGGCCACCTGGAAGATGTCTCCCGACTGCAGCCGCTCGATGTTGCCCTTGAACCGCCGGCTCCAGTTGCCCTGCGTCGAGGACTCGCCGGTGCGGAGGATGTCGAGGACACCCTCGACGTCGTCCCCGGTGCAGACCTCCCGGATGCCGACCTCTTGACAGTTGTCCCGGGGGACCATGAGGGTCAGGTCGCCGTATGTGAGCTTGAGGACGAGGTACTCCCTGGTCTCGCCACCGACCTCACGGTCCTGCAACCCCTCGACGACCGCGGCACCATGCTGCGGATAGATGACGCAGTCCCCGACCTTGAACATACGCGAAATCCCCTTCCCTCTGTACGGAACATTGTCAGATTAGCACTTATAGGCTAGTGGTTACAAGGCGAATGCCCTGGTAGATGGCCTGATCTGATTCGCCTGAGCAGTTCGGGCAACGCCTCTACGCAATTATGCATAATGCTCCAAAGCAGATGCCTTCGCGAGTTGAGCCAGCCCTTCACGTAGATTTCGGGCGCGTCCGGGGCCGACGCCCTCCACTTCTTCGAGGTCTTCCAGGCCTGCGGACAGGATCACCTTGAGCGAACCGAAACGCTCGACGACCCTGGTGATTACCGAGGACGGCAGGCCGCGGACCTTGGACAGCAACCGGTAGCCACGCGGCCCGATAATCGCGTCGAGGGTGTCCGGATTGCCGCCGAGGTCGAGTGACTTGGCCACCGCACCGGGGTCGGCCAGCTCCTCGGGGCTCCGCCGGCCAAGCTCTTCGAGCAGCTCATCGACCTCGACGACGCGGCCGGGGCGCAGGTAGTCGCGCACGGCGAGGCGCTGCTCCTCCTCGACGCCGGCGCTCAGCTCGTCGAGCTGCAGGCGCAGCAGGCGCCCCTCCGTGCCCAGCTCCGCCACGTAGCGCTCGACCTCACCGCCGATGCGGCGGAGCAGCTCCGCGCGGCACAGCAGGGCGACCACCATGCGCAGGGTGGCGCGCCCCTGCAGCTCGAACGCGGTGAGCATGGCGCTTGCCTCGTCGCCGCGCGCCCGGTAGTGCTCGAGGGTCTGGACCGCCTGGTTGGCGCGCGAGAGCACAGCGCCGACCTCGTCCACGACGTGACGCCAGTGGTCGACGTAGAGGGTGACGGTCCGCATCGATTCGGAGACGGCGAGGACCGGCACGCCCGTCTGCCGCGCGACGCGCTCGGCCGTGCGGTGCCTGGTGCCCGTCTCCACGGTGGGCACGGCCGGGTCGGGCATCAGGTGGACATTGGCCCACAGGATCTGGTGGGCGCCCTCGTCCAGCACCAGCGCGCCGTCCATCTTGGCCAGCTCGGAGAGGCGCTGGGCGGTGAAGGGCACGTGGATGCGGAAGCCGCCGGTGAACAGGGCCTGGACCCTCGCCGGGGCGCCGAGCACGACCAGCGCGCCCGTCTGGGCGCGCAGGATGCGCTCGAGCGCCTGTCGCAGCGGTGTGCCGGGGGCGACCAGCCGGAGCACCCCGAGCAGGCGGCTGTCCAGCCGCTCCGTGGTGATGGCCGGGACCTCGGTCATCGGCTCACCGCCGCGCCGCTGGTGGTCGCGTCGCCTGCCGGGGCCGGGCGGGGCCGGCGCTGGTCCGGCTCGCCAACCCCTATCAAGGCGTCCAGCGCGTCGCCGACCGAGGCGACGGGGGTGAGCGCCAGCTCCGCCGGCGGCTTGATCGCGGGGTTGGCGGTCGAGACCAGGGCACGGCGGAAGCCGAGCCGGGCCGCCTCGGCCAGGCGCCGCTCGAGCTGTGGCACCAGCCGGACCTCGCCGCCAAGGCCGACCTCGCCGAACGCCACCATATCGGCCGGCACGCGCCAATCGCGGGCGGCGGAGGCCAGCGACATGCACACGGCCAGGTCGGCGGCGGGCTCAGTGAGCCGCACCCCGCCGGCTGTGGCGGCGAACACGTCGTGGCCGGAGAAGGACACACGGGCGCGCCGCTCCAGCACCGCGATCAGGATCGCCAGACGGCCCTGGTCGAGGTCCTGGGCCATGCGGCGCGGTATCGCCAGTCCCGACGGCACCACCAGCGCCTGCACCTCTGTGACCAGTGGGCGCCGGCCCTCCAGGCTGACGGTGCAGGCCACCCCGGGGACGTCGGCGTCGCGAGCCGACAGGAACAGGCGCGAGGGGTCGGCAAGCGCCTGCAGGCCGGACTCGGTCATCTCGAAGCAGCCGACCTCGTGCGCCGGGCCGAAGCGGTTCTTGGTGCAGCGCACCAGGCGTAGCGCGTGGTGCTCGTCGCCCTCGAAGGACAGCACCACGTCGACCAGGTGCTCGAGCGTCTTGGGCCCGGCCACCAGCCCATCCTTGGTGACCTGGCCCACCAGGAAGGTGGCGATGCCGAGCTCCTTGGCCAGCCGCACGAGCTGGGCGGCCACCTCGCGCACCTGGCCGACGCCGCCGGGCGCGCCGGCCAGCTCCGGGTCGGCGATGGTCTGGACCGAGTCGACCACCACCACCCGGGGCACCATCCCCTCGATCAGCTCGCGCACCGTGCCGAGGTCGGTCTCCGCGGCCAGGTACAGATCGGGATGCAGCGCGTCGAGCCGCTCGGCGCGCAGGCGGACCTGCTCGCGCGATTCCTCGGCGCAGACGTACAGCACCCTGCCCTCGGTGGCGAGCTTGGCGAGCACGGCGAGCAGCAGGGTGGACTTGCCGATGCCCGGCTCGCCGGCCAGCAGTACCACCGAGCCGTCGACCAGCCCGCCGCCGAGCACGCGGTCGAGCTCGTCGATGCCGGTCGGCTTGTGCGCGCCGACCTGGGCGGCGACCTCGGTGATCGGGATCGCGGGGGTGACCGGCCCACGCGCCCGCGGCGGGCCGGCGCGCGCGAGCACCTCCTCGATCAGGGTGTTCCAGGCGCCGCAACTCGGGCAGCGGCCAACCCATCGGGGGGTGGAGGCCCCGCACTCGGCGCAGGCGAAGGTGGTACGGACGGCTTTGGCCACGGCACTTCCTGGTGCAGCTTTCGGAGGCGAGGCTCGTTGGCCAACGGTAGCATGGTGGCCGGACCGTCGGGTTCCGCTATCCACAGTGACCACGCCCATGGACCTGCCAGAGCTCACGCCACAGAGCCTTCTCGGGCTGCTCGCCGACGAGGACCGGCTCCGGGTCGTCGCCGCGGTCACGCTCGGCCCCGGCGCGCTGGCGGAGATCACCGCCGCCACCGGGCTGGCGCCCCGCGCCGCCGGCAGGGCCCTCGCCCGGCTGGTGGCCGGGGGCCTGGTCGAGGGGGACGCCGCCGCGGGGTACCGGGTGCGCACCGAGGTCCTGCGCGAGGCCGCCGCCAAGGCCAAGCCCGATCTGGAGCTCGCCGGAGCGGACACCGAGGCAGCCACGGTGCTCGGCCGCTTCATCCGCGGCGGCAGGCTGGTCTCCATCCCGACGGCGCGCACCAAGCGGCTGCTCGTGCTCGACCACCTGGCCAGGCTGTTCGAGCCGGGCAGCACCTACACCGAAGCCGAGGTGAACCAGGCGCTGCGCGCCTGGCACGAGGACTATGCCGCCCTGCGCCGCTACCTGGTGGATGAGGGCTTCCTCAGGCGCCGTGACGAGCTCGACGCGGCCGGCGGCCGCTCGCGGAAGCTGTACTGGCGCGTTGGCGGGTCCTTCGAAGTGGATTGACCGCGGGATCCCCGAGGGCGCTGCCTGCTCGGCTTCCTGCAATATGCCGCGATCAGCCGGGCAGGCGGTAGTGGCCGGCCTCCCGGGCGACCAGGCCCTCGGCTTCGAGGCGGGCGAGCAGGTCTGCGAACCAGCCGGGCGGGCGGTCCGCGGCGGCGGTGTCGACAGCCGCGGCGAGCGCGGCCTCGTCCAGGCCCACTGGCTCCCCCGCCAGGGCGCGCACGACAGCGCCGCGCCAGCGCCGGTCGGAGCTGGCGAAGGGCGGCGCCGACTGCCTGGGCCTGGGCGGCGGAGCCAGCGGGCCCAGCGCCTGCCAGCGGCACGACAGCGCGATCGGGCAATCCTGGCAGCGCGGCCGCGGCCGGCAGTGCGTCGCGCCCACGTCCATCAGCGCCGACGACCAGGCCCAGGCGCGGCCGGGCGGCATGGCCTGGTCGGCCAGCGCCTGGCGCGCCGCCGGCCGGAGCTGGGAGGGGTCGGTGCCGGCGAGCGATCGCGCCAGCACGCGGCCGACGTTGGTGTCCACCGGAGCGACGTCCTGGCCGAGCGCGAAGCAGGCGACCGCGCGCGCGGTGTAGGGCCCAACGCCGGGCAGGGTGGTCAGCTCCTCGACCGTCTCGGGCCAGCCGCCGCGCTCCACCACCGCCCGCGCGCAGGCGTGCAATGCCAGCGCGCGGCGGTTGTAGCCGAGCCCCTGCCAGGCCCGCAGCACGTCCGCGGGCGTGGCGCGCGCGAGCGCCGCCACGTCGGGGAAGCGCTCGAGGAAGCGCGGGAAGGCGGCGGCGGCCCGCTCCGCCTGGGTCTGCTGGGCCAGCACCTCGGCGACCAGCACCCGGTAGGGGTCTCGGGTGCGGCGCCAGGGCAGGTCCCGCCCGCGGCGCTCGAACCACTCCAGCACGCTGGCGCGCACGGCCTCGAGCCGTTCGTGGTCGACCTCCAGGGGCGCGGAGGTCATGGCGGTTGCGGAACCGCTCCGTTGCGGCGCCGCCGCAGGCCAGCGAGATAGACCGCGGTCGCCAGCGCGCAGGCCGCGCCAAGGGCGAGCAGGGACGGGTCGGCGGGCAGGGGCAACGCCACCGGCAGCACGGCGCCGGCCACCCAGGAGAGCTGGAACAGCGTCTCGGAGCGGGTGATGGTGCTGCCGCGCACGGCCAGCGGGACGTCTCGCTGGACCAGGCTCTCGAAGCCGAGCCGCGCCGCCGCGGCGGCGCCGCCCATCGCCAGCCCCGCGAGCGCGGCGCTGAGGACCCCGACGCGGGAGGCGAGCAGCAGGGACGTGCAGGCCGAGACGCCGAGGCCGAGCGCGAGCAGGCCCTCCTCCCCCAGCGCCCGCGCGATCCTCGGCACCACGAACGCGCCGGCCACCCCGCCCAGGCCGACCCCGGCGATCAGCAGGCCGAGGCCGGCGGTGCTGACCCCACGGCGCCGCAGGGCGAAGGCCAGCAGGAACAGCACGAAGCCGCCGGCGGCGCGGACGCCGGCGCTCGCCAGCCGCGCCAGCCGCACCCGCGCCACCGGCCAGCGCCCGCCCGCCGTGCTGCCTCCAGACGGCGCCGCATCCCCGGCGGGCTGCTGGCGCTGCGCGTGGAGCGCCGGGATCGCCAGGGCCAGGGCCGCGCCCAGCAGGAAGACCAGGGCACTCAGCCGCAGCACGCCAGCACCGCCGAAGAGCTTGTGGACACCCACGCCGAGCAGGGCGCCGAGCGTTCCGCCCACCGCGGCCACGCGGGCCATGCGGCTGTTGACCGGGACCAGCGCCCGGTCGGGTCCGACCAGATCGGGGATCAGGGCGCTGCGGCTGATGCCGTGAACCCGGGAGCAGACCAGCAGCCCGAACGCCAGCGGGTACAGCAGCAACGAGCTCAGCCGCGGCGCGGCGCCCCAGGCCAGCACCCCTCGCAGCAGCAGCGCCGCGGCCAGGGCCGAGCGGCTGGCGCCGCTGTGCCCGTCCAGCAGGCGGCCCAGCACCGGGGCGACCACGGCGAGGGGCGCGACGGTGATCAGCAGGTACAGCGCCACGCGCGGACGCGCCTCGGCCAGCGGCGCGGAGAAGAACAGCGTGCCGGCCAGCGCCACGGCCACCATGGCGTCCCCCAGCGCGCCGGTGCCGTGCACCCAGGCCAGCCGGTTCAGCGCGCGTCCCTCGGGGGACAGCGCGGCCAGCCCGCGCTGCACGCGTCTGACCGTCGCGGCCAGCTCGTCACCACCACGACGAAGCCCCCGGATTATCCGGGGGCTCCGTCTATCCCTGGGGTGGGACACTCGAAGGTCTACTCCGTTCCAGCGAGCTCCGCGGGCGGCACGTCGATGTCGGCGGCCTGGTCCAGCGAGCGGAAGACGATCTCGCCGTCCTGGACGTCGACCACCACGAGCTGACCCGCGTTGAACTCCTTCCACAGCATCTTCTCCGACAGCGGGTCCTCGACCAAGCGCTGGATGGTCCTGCGCAGCGGCCGCGCGCCCAGAGCCGGATCGTAGCCCTTCTCGGAGAGCAGGTTTTTGGCCGCGTCGGTCAGCTCCAAGGCGATGTCCTTGGACTTCAGCTGCTCGATCACGCGCCTGGTCATCAGGTCGACGATCTGCTTGACCTCCACCGGGCTGAGCTGGTGGAACACGATCACCTCGTCGATCCGGTTCAGGAACTCCGGCCGGAAGTGCCGCTTGAGCTCGTCCATGACCTTGTCGCGCATGCGCTCGTAATCGACCTTGGCGTCCGGCTTGGCCGTGAAGCCCAGCGTCGCGCCCTTGGCGATGTCACGCGTGCCCAGGTTCGAGGTCATGATCAGGACGGTGTTCTTGAAGTCCACCGTGCGGCCCTGGGCGTCGGTCAGGCGACCGTCCTCCAGGATCTGCAGCAGCGTGTTGAACACGTCCGGGTGGGCCTTCTCGATCTCGTCGAACAGCACCACGCTGAAGGGCTTGCGCCGCACCGCCTCGGTGAGCTGGCCGCCCTCTTCGTAGCCGATGTAGCCCGGCGGGGAGCCGATCAGCCGCGACACGGTGTGCTTCTCCATGTACTCGCTCATGTCGAGCGCGACCAGCGCGTCCTCGTCGCCGAACAGGAACTCGGCAAGCGTCCGCGACAGCTCGGTCTTGCCCACGCCCGAGGGGCCCAGGAAGATGAACGAGCCGGACGGGCGCTTGGGGTCCTTGAGGCCGGCCCGGGTGCGCCGGATGGCCTGGGACACCGCGCGGATGGCCTCCTCCTGGCCGACGACCCGCTTGTGCAGCTCGTCCTCCATCCGCAGCAGCTTGGCCGTCTCCTCCTCGGTGAGCTTGAACACCGGGATGCCGGTCCACGACGCCAGCACCTCGGCGATCTCCTCCTCGTCCACCTCGGCGACGACGTCCATGTCGCCCGACTTCCACTCGCGCTCGCGGCGCGCCTTGTCGGACAGCAGCTGCTTCTCGCGGTCGCGCAGGGACGCGGCCTTCTCGAAGTCCTGGGCGTCGATGGCGGATTCCTTCTCTCGCCGGACCTCGGCGATCCTGCCGTCGAACTCGCGCAGGTCGGGCGGGGCGGTCATGCGCCGGATGCGCATCCGGCTGCCCGCCTCGTCGATCAGGTCGATCGCCTTGTCGGGCAGAAAGCGGTCGGAGATGTAGCGGTCGGCCAGGTTCGCCGAGGCGACCAGAGCGTCGTCGGTGATGGTAACCCTGTGGTGGGCCTCGTAGCGGTCACGGAGGCCCTTCAGGATCTCGATGGTGTGGGTCACCGTCGGCTCGTTGACGTGGATCGGCTGGAAGCGCCGCTCCAGAGCCGCGTCCTTCTCGAGGTGCTTGCGGTACTCCTCAAGGGTGGTGGCGCCGATCGTCTGCAGCTCACCGCGGGCCAGCATGGGCTTGAGGATCGAGGCCGCGTCGATCGCGCCCTCGGCCGCGCCCGCACCCACCAGGGTGTGCAGCTCGTCGATGAACAGGATGATGTCGCCGCGCGTGCGGATCTCCTTGAGGACCTTCTTGAGGCGCTCCTCGAAATCGCCGCGGTAGCGCGAGCCGGCGACCAGGGCCCCGAGGTCCAGCGTGTAGAGCTGCTTGCCCTTGAGCGTCTCGGGCACCTCGCCCTTGACGATCGCCTGGGACAGGCCCTCGACGATGGCCGTCTTGCCCACGCCGGGCTCGCCGATCAGCACCGGGTTGTTCTTGGTGCGGCGCGAGAGCACCTGCATGACGCGCTCGATTTCCTTCTCTCGCCCGATGACGGGGTCGAGCTTGCCCTCGCGAGCGAGTTGGGTCAGGTTGCGCCCAAACTGGTCCAGCACGAGTGACCCCTGCGGCTGCGCTTCACCGCCGGTTCCCGCGCCGGCACCTTCCTTCCCTCCGGCATACCCCGAGAGCAGCTGGATGACCTGCTGACGGACGCGGGAGAGGTCGGCGCCGAGCTTTACGAGCACCTGGGCGGCCACGCCCTCGCCTTCGCGGATGAGGCCGAGCAGGATGTGCTCCGTGCCGATGTAGTTGTGGCCGAGCTGGAGAGCCTCGCGGAGGCTGAGCTCCAGGACCTTTTTCGCTCGTGGCGTAAACGGGATGTGCCCCGTCGGGGCGCTTTGACCCTGGCCGATGATCTCCTCGACCTGGGCGCGCACGGCCTCGAGCGAGATGCCGAGCGACTCGAGCGCCTTGGCGGCGACGCCTTCGCCTTCGTGAATCAACCCGAGCAGGATGTGCTCGGTTCCGATGTAGTTGTGATTGAGGAGCCGGGCTTCCTCCTGGGCGAGCACGACAACCCGTCGGGCCCGGTCGGTGAAGCGCTCAAACATGCTAAACCCCCAGGGATATGGCGGCAGCGACACCTTACCGCCAATCGACTATACACCCGGCCCCTCTACGTCCTGATCGAGATTTCTGCGGGGAGCGGCGGATGCGTTCGTCGGTACGTTCCGTTCTCGTGCGGTAGTCGTGGGCTGTACGCCAGCGGTCTTTCCACTGTGGAACGCACGAACCCAGGCGGATGTTCCTGACTCCCACTCTAGGGGATCGTCCTGTCTCGGTCGACCGTTACAGCTCCTCCGGCCGGAGCTGCGGGAACAGGATAGCCTCGCGGATCGACGAAAGATCGCCGAGCAGCATGACCAGCCGGTCGACGCCGAGGCCGAGGCCGGCGTTGGGTGGCATTCCGAGCTCGAGCGCGCGCAGGTACGCCTCGTCGACCGCCATCGCGTCCTCGTCGCCCCCCGCCCTGGCCAGCGCCTGCTCCTCCATGCGGGCGCGCTGGTCGTCGGGGTCGGTCAGCTCGGAGAAGCAGTTGCCGTACTCGCGCCCGCAGATGATCACCTCGAACCGCTCGGTCACGAAGGGGTCGTCGCGGTGCGGATGGGCGAGCGGCGAGACCTCGATCGGGTAGTCCGTGACGAAGGTCGGGTCCACGATCGCGCCCTCGACGTGGTGCTCGTACAGCTCGAGCACCAGCTTGCCCACGCCCCAGCCGGCCTCGTAAGGGACCTTGGTGCGCTCGCAGATCTCGCGCACGCGCTGGAGCGGCCAGTCGTAGGCCAGGTCGGGCTCGCCGACCGCGTCGCGCACCAGGTCGAGCAGCGTCGCCTCGCGCCACTCGGCGTCCAGGTCGATGGTCCGGCCCTGGTAGGTCACCTTGCGCGAGCCGATGGCGGCGTCGGCGGCCTCCTGGATCAGGTCCCGCGCCAGCACCATCATGTCCCGGTAGTCCTGGAAGGCGGCGTTGGACTCGAGCATGGTGAACTCGGGGTTGTGCCGCGCGTCGATGCCCTCGTTGCGGAACACCCGGCCCAGCTCGAATACCCGGTCCATGCCCCCGACCAGCAGCCGCTTGAGGTACAGCTCGCAGGCGACCCGCAGGTACAGGTCGGTGTCCAGGGCGTTGTGGTGGGTCACGAAGGGGCGCGCCAGCGCTCCGCCGGGCACGGGCAGCAGGATCGGCGTCTCGACCTCGACATAGCCGCGGGCCTGCATGGACTGGCGCAGGGAGCTCAGCACCCTGATGCGCAGGCGCGCCGCGGCGCGGGCCGCGGGGTTGACGATGAGGTCCAGCTCGCGCTGGCGCGAGCGCACCTCGACGTCGGTGAGGCCCTTCCACTTGTCCGGCAGCGGCCGCAGCGATTTGGCGAGCAGATGGACCCGCTCGGCCCTGACGGAGAGCTCGCCGCGGCGGGTCCGCACCACCCTGCCCTCGACGCCGACCCAGTCGCCGATGTCCAGCTCGACCGCGAGGTCGAAGGCCTCGGCGCCGAGCGACTGCACGGTCAGCATGGCCTGGAGCTGGTCGTCGCCGTGCCGCAGGGTCCAGAAGGCGAGCTTGCCCATCGAGCGCTTGAGCACGATCCTGCCCGCGACGCGGACCGCGTCGCCGGATTCCTCCCCGGCCTGGAGGTGCTTCCAGCCCTCTGCGACGGCGGCCAGCGTGTGGGTGCGGGTGAAGCCGACCGGGTACGCGTCGATGCCGGCGGCGCGCAGCCTGGTCAGCTTCTCTCGCCGTGCCTGCTCGACGGCGGTACGGTCCTCTGGCTCGGGCACGGCGGTTCCCCTGTCGCTTGCTCCCGGCGATGTCAAGCGCATGCTACTGGACCGGCGTGACGCGGGGCGCCGGGTTATCCACAGGGTCGCGGGCGTGGGGTCGGGGCGCCAGGGGTCAGCGTGGCCGGGCGTGGATCAGCGCGGCCACGCAGAGGACGACAAGAGCGCCGCCGAGGACCTGACCAGCGATGCCGGCACCGGCGGCCGGGCTGTAGACGACCAGCAGCAGGCCGACGAAGATGCCCACGCTGGCGAGGTTGCCCACCCGCGAGCGGCGGCGGGCGCGGGCGAAGTCGGTGCGGCCGCGACGGCCGAGGAAGCCGGCGAGGACAGCCGCGGGCTCGCGCTCCTCCGCCAGGTACAGCCAGGTCTCACCCGGACCCTCGTCGACCAGCAGCAGCCAGCCGGTGGCCGGTGGCGGCCCCTCGGCCGCCGCGTGCGCCCGGGCGGCCCGCTCACCGAGCGCGGGGACCTGCATGGCGCGGTCGCGGCCGGGCGCCGTCGCCACCACCACACGCACGGCCAGCAGGTCCTCTCCGCCGGCGCCGACCTGTGCGGCGGCGCGGTCGAATACCGGCGCCTGCGGCTCCAGGCGTCGCCAGACCGCCACCCCCTCGCGACGGACCAGCCCCTCCTGCGCCGTCGCCGGGCCGAGCACGACCGCCTCGATGCCGAAATGCCGGAACGCTCGCGGCGACAGCGGGCGGCCTTCGATCCGGCCGGCGCGACCGGCCGCCCAGGCGCTCACGGCTGCGGCCGGCGCGCCTGTTCGGCCTCTTGCTGGCGGGATGCAGGGCCCATGTTGCGGTCGAAGATGATGCGCAGACCGTGCAGGGTGAGCCATGGCTCATGCCGCTCGATGGTCTCGCAGACGCCGAGCAGGATGCCGGCCAGGCCGCCGGTGGCGATCACGGTCGGCCGGCCGCCCAGCTCGGCGACCATGCGCCGGACGATGGTGTCGACCTGTCCCGCGAACCCGTAGACGATGCCCGCCTGCAGCGACTCGGTGGTGTTCTTGCCGATCACCGAGCGAGGCGCGACAAGCTCGACCCTGCGGAGCTGCGCGGTCTGGCGCACCAGCGCGTTGGTGGAGATCTCGACGCCCGGCGCGATCGCGACGCCGAGCATCTCGCCCCTGGCGGAGACCGCGTCGAAGGTGGTGGCCGTGCCGAAGTCGACCACCACCGCCGGGCCGCCGTGGAGCACGTAGGAGGCGACCGCGTTGGCCACCCGGTCGGCGCCCACCTCGCGCGGGTTGTCGGTCAGGATCGACAGTCCCGTGCGCACCCCCGGCTCGAGCATCAGCGGCTCGAAGCCGCAGTAGCGCTGGACCGTCTCGCGCATCGCCCGGCTCAGGCGCGGCACCACCGAGGAGACCACGGCTCCGGAGACGGTGGTGGCGAGGTCCATGCCCTTCTGCGCCAGGAAGCCGGACAGCAGCAGCGCGTGCTCGTCGGCGGTGCGCTCGGCCACGGTCGCCGCCCGCCAGTGCTGGACCAGCTTGTCCCCGTCGAACACACCGATGGTGATCTCGGTGTTGCCGACGTCGAGCGCGAGCAGCATGGCTCAGTCCTCCCAGTCCAGGCCGACATCCAGGGTGGGCGCCGAGTGGGTCAGCGCGCCCACGGCGATGAAGTCGACCCCAGTCTCGGCCACCGCTCGCGCGCTGGCCAAGTGATCCGGAGGACCGGTCATCGCCGGATCTCGCTGGAGGCGGGGGTCCGCGCGATCCGTTCGGCGAACACCAGGCCCTCGAGCAGGGAATTGGACGCCAGCCGGTTGGCGCCGTGGACGCCGGTGCAGGCCGCCCCGCCGACCGCGTACAGGCCGGGGAGGCTGGTCACCGCGGCTGCTCCGTAAAGGGGGCCACGGCTTCCTCCAGGACGACGTTGTCGATCAGGCGCGTCGAGCCGATGCGCGCCGCGACCGCGAGCACGTGACCGGCCTCGGCCGTGGGCGGCGGCTCGAAGCCGTCCGGCTCGACCAGCCGGACGTACTGCACCTCGATCGCGAGGACGGCCTGCAGCATGGCCAGGGCGGCGGCCTCGACCCTCGCCGGCTCGCGCACCCCCTGACGCCAGGCCTGCAGCCCCGAGCTGAGCGCGCGGTACAGCGAGGTCGCGCGCACCCGCTCCTCGGCCGAGAGGTAGGCGTTGCGCGACGAGACCGCCAGGCCGTCGCGCTCGCGCACGATCGGGCAGCCGACGATCTGGTTGGGGAAGGCGAGGTCGGCCACCATCCTGCGCACCACCGCGAGCTGCTGCGCGTCCTTCCGGCCGAAATAGGCGCGCGAGGGACCGACCTGGTGCAGCAGCTTGGCGACCACGGTGGCGACGCCGTCCATGTGCCCTGGCCGGAACTCGCCCTCCAGCCGGGTGCCGAGCGGCCCGACGTCCAGCCGCACCGTCGGCGGCGCCGGCCACATCTCCGCCTCGTCGGGGGTAAACGCCAGGTCCACGCCTACCTCCTCGAGGATGGCGAGGTCGCCGGGCAGGTCGCGCGGGTAGCGGGCGAGGTCCTCCCGCGGCCCGAACTGCAGCGGGTTTACGAAGACCGAGGCCACCACGAAGCCGGACTCGTCGCGCGCCCTGGCGAGCAGGGAGCGGTGGCCGGCGTGCAGCGCACCCATGGTCGGCACGAAGCCCACGTCGGCGCCGGACTCCCGGGCGGCCTGCGTGGCGGCCGCGAGCTCAGCGCTGGTCGCGACTGCGCGCACGCCGGCCCAACTTCCGCAGCAACTCGAGCCGCTCGCGGGACTCCTCGCCGCCGTCCTGGTCCTGCTGGCCCTGGAGCGCGGCCTCGACACGGCGGCGGGCGTCGGGATCGAGCCGGCCCGCCGCGGCCGCCCGGTCGACGATCAACCTGGCCAGCGCGGTGTAGACCTTCGCCAGCCGCTGCTTGCGCGCCAGCGCCTCGACGTGCATGCCGATGGTGCGGCCCTCGCCCCGGACCCAGGGGCCGGACATGCCGGCCTGCCCGGTCGCCAGCGCCGCGTCGACGCTGGCGTGGACCAGCCCGCCCATCACCGCGGCGGGGTCGATCACGCCGCCCGCGCGCAGGATGTCGGCCGCCCCGGCGGCGAGCGCGGCCGAGCCGTTGGCCGCAAGCACCAGGGCGGCGTGATAGCGGACCCGGCCGGAGGACGGCACGTCCATGACCCGGCCGCCGAGCATCGACACCACGTCGCGGCCGGCCGCGTCGCCGGTCACGCCCCAGACCGTCCCGGGGATGCGGCCGAGCGTGCCCTCCAGGTCCTCGTTGAAGATCTGTACCGGGTGGCACGCCGCCACCTTGGCGCCGGCGGCCGAGGCGGGCGTGAGCAGCTCGGGCCCGTCGACGCCGGCGGTGTGGATCACCACCTGGTCCTGCCCGAACACGCCCTCGGCGGCCAGCGCGGTCACCAGTGAGGGCAGCTCGTCGTCCAGCACCGCCAGCAGCACCAGCCTGGCGCCCTGGACCGCCTCCGCCGGGGCGGCCACAGGCAGGTCGCCCGCGTCCTCGACACGCTGGCGCCCGCGCTCGGAGCGGACCCCGACGACGACTTCGAGGCCGAGCCGTTGCAGGAAGATCGCCAGCGCTAGGCCAACGCGTCCCGCCCCGACCACGGCAGCGGGCGAGAACTTAGCGATCGGCTCGTCTGGCATGAGTTCCCCGATCCCGTCGCTGATAAGACATTATGGAGTATATCCGGCAACCAGGAGTAACGTTGTCGCCGTAACAGAAGGGTCATGCCGGCGCGGCGGCGGGCGGGTCGGCTCACGAGTCAGCACTCATCGTCTCATGGTCTCACCCGCGAGTGGCTTGCGGCTGACCGTTGGGCGACGAGGTGAACGAACTGTGCGCTGGAGCGGTACGGCTCGCGGCCGGCGACGCGCCGCTCGAGGGCGAGCAGGGCATCCAGGGCGGCGCTGTCGAGGTCGTCGTCGCGGCCCTCGGCGAAGACGCTCACCCCGTACAGGCCGGCCACCTCGAAGCCGGCCTTGGCGAGGTGGACCTCGAGCTCGGACGCGGTTGCGGCGCGGTGGGCCGGCGGGCGCCGCGCGCCGGAGCCGCCGGCGCCCTCGAGCAGGCGCAGGGCGCCGGGGTAGTCGCCGTGGCGACCGGCGCGCTGCACCAGCCAGTCGCGGTTGGCGAAGGTCAGCGACAGCACGCCGCCGGGGCGCAGCACCTCCGCGAGGGTCGCGAGCACGGCGGCCGGATCGTCGACGCAGGTGACCACCTCGTGGCACAGCGCGGCGTCCTGGGTCGCCGCTCCGAGCAGGCCGACCATCTCGACCACGTCCGCCTGGACCGTGGCGATGCGGGCGGCCAGCGCGGGACCCTCGGCGGCCGCCCGCTGCGCGCAGGTCGCCAGCATGGCGGCCGAGGTGTCGACCACGGTGACGTGATAGCCGAGCCGCGCGAGCGGCACCGCGAGCTGGCCGGTGCCGCCGCCAGCGTCGGCCACGCTGGCCGGCGGGCGCGGCAGCGCGTCGAGCACCTGTTCGAGCAGCAGCTCGAAACGGACCCGGCCACGCCCGCTCATCAGTGGACCATCCCTTCACGCCTCCAGTTCGCCCACGGGAACCACACCAGAGATCGGACCCAGGCGGGCCAGGGCCTCCATCGCGGTCTCGCCGTCGGGAAACCGTGCGAACGGGTCCGCGTCGGCCAGCGGCACCAGCACGAAAGCACGCTCGCGGGCGCGTGGATGGGGCACGGTCAGCTCCGGCGAGGAGACCGGCGGGCCGTCGTACAGGATCAGGTCGAGGTCAGCGGTGCGCGGGCCCCAGCGCTCCTCACGCACGCGACCGAGCAGCGACTCCGTCAGCTGCAGCAGCGCGAGCAGGTCGTAGGGGTCGCGGTCGGTCTCGAGCACGGCCACGGCGTTCAGGTAGGGCCCCTGCTCGGGACCGCCCATCGGCTCGGTCTCGTACACCCTGGAGACGGCCATCACGTGGGTCTTGTCGTCTGCGTCGAGCGCACGCACGGCCGCGTCCAGGATCGCCAAGCGGTCGCCCAGATTGGAGCCGAGCGCGATATGCGCCCTGGTCATGGCGCCTCCCCCCGTGAATGCCCCGCGGCGGGGCAGGGCAGTGGATCCGCGGGGCCGCCGGCCGCGGGGTCCGCGGGTCCTCGCGTCAGCGGCCCCTCGCGGCCGTGCGCCGCCGGGTCCTCACGGCCGCGGGCCGGCGGGTCGTTGCGGCCGCGCACCACCTCGACGGCGATCTCGGCGTCCACCGGCAGCGGGGCGTGCGGCTTGGTCACCCGCACGCGCACCTGGTCGACGCGCGCGTCGGCCAGCACCAGGTCGGCGACGTCCTGCGCGACGGCCTCGACGAGGTTGCGGCGCCTGGCGGCGACCAGCTCGGCCACGCGGCCGGTGAGGCCGCCGTAGTCAACGGTCCGCTCGAGGTCGTCGGAGCGGCCAGCCGGCCCGAGGTCGAGCGTGAGGTCGAGGTCGATCACGAACACCTGGCCACGCTCGCCCTCCTCGGGCAGCACCCCGTGGTGGCCGAACACCCGCAGGTTGCGGACCATGATGCGGTCGCTGCTGGCACTGGCGAGGCTCATCGGCCCGCACCCCCCCGGCGGCTCCGGGGCGCCACGCATGAGCGCCTCGGTCATGCGCACGGTCCGCACCATGTGGCGCACGTCGTGGACCCGCACGATCCGGGCGCCGCGCTCGACCGCCCAGACCACGGCGGCGGCGCTGCCCTCCAGGCGCTCGAGCTCCGGCAACCCGAGCGCGCGGCCGATGAAGCCCTTTCTGCTGGTGCCGACCAGCACCGGGTGACCCAGCAGCGTGAAGCGGGCCAGCTCGGCCAGCAGCGCGTAGTTGTGCTGGTCCCGCTTGCCGAAGCCGATGCCCGGGTCCACCACCAGGGCGTCGTGCGGCACGCCGGCGGCCTCGGCGGCGGCGCAGCGCTCGGAGAGGAACTCAGCGACCTCGGCCACCACGTCGCCATAGCGGGGGTCGTCCTGCATCGTCATGGGCGTGCCGCGCATGTGCATCAGCACCATGGGAGCTTTGGCGTCGGCCACCACGCCGAAGACATCGGGGTCGTCACGGCCGGCGCTGACGTCGTTGACCATGGCGGCCCCGGCGGCCAGCGCGGCCCGGGCGACCCCCGACTTGCGGGTGTCGATCGAGACCGGCACGTCGACGGCGGCCGCGAGCGCCTCGATCACCGGCAGCACGCGGTCCAGCTCTGTGCGCTCGTCGACGTAGGTCGCGCCCGGGCGGCTCGACTCACCGCCGACGTCGAGCAGGTCCGCCCCCTCGGCGGCCAGCGCCCGCCCATGCGCCACCGCCGCCCCATGGTCGAGGTAGCGGCCGCCGTCGGAGAACGAGTCCGGGGTCACGTTCAGCACGCCCATGACCAGGCACCGGGTCGAGGTGGGCAGGACCCGGTCCCCGACCCGAAGGTCGTGCGGGCTGAGCGGCGTGATCGACACGGATGGACCTCCGAGGACAGGAACCCGGAGCGCCGTCAGGTATCCGCGGTGCTGACAGGTATCCGCGCTGCGCACCGTCCCGCTCCAGGTCACCGCCGGGTGATCGAGGCGCGGCACCGATACCTGACCGGCGCTGCGGCTATGATAACGATCGCAACGGACTTTCCCTCTGGTGTTGTGCACAGGGGCACGGAGATCCCGGGCCCCACACGCGGCAGGAACCGCAGGTGGCACTCGTCAGGCCCTAGCGGCGGCTGACGCCGATGAGGTTCATCGCTTCCATGCGCGTGGGCATGCTGGCGCGGAACACCCCGCGAACGGCCGAGGTCACCGTGATCGCGCCCGGCTTGCGCACCCCGCGCATGGTCATGCACAGGTGCTCGGCCTCGAGCACCACCAGGGCGCCCTGCGGGTCCAGCCGCTCGACCAGCGCGTCGGCGATCTGCGTCGTGAGCCGCTCCTGCACCTGCGGCCGCTTGGACAGCCCGTCCACAAGCCGGGCCAGCTTCGACAGCCCGGTGAGCTGCCCGCGCTCGTTCGGGATGTAGGCGACGTGCGCCTTGCCGATGAAGGGGAGCAGGTGGTGCTCGCAGATCGACGCCAGCGGGATGTCACGGACCATGACCATCTCGTCGTGGCCCTGCTCGAAGACGACCCGGAGCACCTCGGAGGGGTCGCTGCGCATCCCGGCGGTGATCTCCTCGTACATGCGCGCCACCCGCCCCGGGGTCTCGCGCAGGCCGCCGCGCTCCAGGTCCTCGCCGATGCCCTCGAGGATCAGCCGGACCCCCTGTTCCACCTTGGCCAGGTCGAAGCCACGGGAACCCGTCGCATCCGCCGGGCGTGGCTCGAGCGAGTGAACCGGCCCCGCCCTGGCCGACCTCTGAGAGTCCAAGCGTCGCTCCTTGACCGCTGATCAGCGGCGCGCCAACACCACTGTGCCCGTAGGCCCATGATCGCATCCCGGCCATGCTACCCGGGTGCATTCAGCGTTCAGCTGTTGAACGGGTGCTGCGGCGCCTCCGCCAGAAGGATGCTGAACTCCTCCGCCTCCTCCTCGCCCAGCTCGGCGAGGATTGCACGCGCACGCTTCCCATGCTCGCGCGAGGACCGTTCGTCTCCCCAGGCCCGCGCGGCGGCGCCGAGCATGAGGAGCGTCTTGGCCTCGCTTCGCCGCTCGTGGAGCTCCCTGAACAGCGCCAGCGCCCCCCGGTGCCGCTCGATCGCCTCCTCGAGATGGCCCTGCCTGGTCGCCACGGTCCCCAGGTGGTTCAGGGTCCAGCCCTCACCCCAGCGATCACCAACCGCCCGCAGGATCGCCAGTGCCGCCTCGTGGTACCTGGCCGCCTCGTCGAGGCGATTCTGCTCCCGGCGGACGACGCCCAGGCGGTTGAGGTTCCAGCCCACACCCCATCGGTCGAGCGAGGCCCTGAGGATCGCCATGCTCTGCTCGAAGTAGGACTCCGCGGTCCCGAAGTCGCGTCGCAATCGATACAGCAGCCCCAGATGATGGAGGGCCCAGCCCTCGTGGAGCCGGTCCCCCGCCTCCCGAAGGATCGTCAAGCTCTGCTCGAATCGGCCGACAGCCTGGTCGAACTGACCCTGCTCGCGGTCGAGGATCGCCAGGCTCTCCAAGGTGAGCGCCTCGCCGTAGCGGTCACCGCACTCGCGGAAGATGGCCAGGCTCTGCTCGAAGCAGCCGGTCGCCTCTTCGAAGCGCCGCTCCTCCTGGTACACCTTGCCCAGGCGGTCCAGCGCCATCGCCTCTCCGTTGCGGTCCTGGTCGCGGCGGACGATCTCGAGGCTCTCCTTCAGCACCCGCTGAGCCTCGTCGAAGCGGTACAGCTCGCGGTAGAGCGTGCCGAGCTTGCGCAGGATGATCGCCTCGGCGCGAGAGTCGCGCAGGCGCCGAGCCGCCTGCAGGCCGATCTCGTGCGTCCGCTCCCAGTCATCCAGGTGTGTGCGCAGCTCCAGGAAGCGCCCGAGCCGGATCGCCAGCGCCACCGCGATCTTGTCGAAGCCGAGCCGGGCCGCCTGCTCCACCGCGGCGACGAGGTTGGCGCGCTCGTCTTCCAGCTGCTCGACCGCCTCCGCCGCCGAAAGGGTGACGCCGACGCGGTCGCGATCGGGCTTGAGCGCGACGCGGGCCCGGGTGGCGAGCTCCAGGTACCAGTTGAACGCGCGCTCCAGCGCCGCCCGCTGCTCGGCGGGCGCCTCCTCGGCCGCCAGGCGCTCGCGGGCGAACACGCCCAGCAGGTCGTGGAAGCGGTAGCGGCACTTCGGCACGGCCTCGAGCAGTTGCGCGTCCACCAGACGCTCAAGCGCGGCGCCGGCGTTGTCGAAGTCCGGGCCGAGCAGCGCGGCCGCGACCTCTCTGCCGAAAGCGGGTCCCTCCAGTAGGCCGAGCAACCGGAAGGCGTGGGCGTAGGTGGGACGCAGCTCCCCGTAGGTCATCGAGAAGCTCGCCCGCACCTCGAGGTTCAGCTGGACCGCCACGTCCAAGCCGGCGAGCTGCTGGCGGCTGGTGATGATCGCCCCGCAGGTCGGCGCACCTGGGAGCAACGGCCGCACCTGTGCCTCGTGCCGCGCGTTGTCGAGGACGACGAGGAGTCGCCGCCCGGCCAGCCGGGAGCGGTACGAGGTGGCCCGCTCGTGCGGGAGCCGCGGGATCGAGGCCTCACTCATCCCAAGGGCCCGCAGCAGGCTCTTGAGGACCTCGCTCGGCTCTCCCTGCTCGGGCTCCCCGAGGTTGATGAAGAGCTGGCCATCGGGGAAACGCGGGACGAGCTGATGCGCGAGGTGCACCGCGAGCGCGGACTTGCCGACGCCCGCCTGACCCCAGATGGCCAGCACGGCCGGCCCGCCGCGCTCGCGGGCGCGCCGCTCGAACACCATGTTCGCGGCGTGCAGAGCATCCTCACGGTCGGTGAAGTCGAGCACGTCAGAAGGGAGCTGTCGCGGCACTGCCTCGGCGTCGGCCGCGCCGGGGGGCATTCTCGCGACGCGCCGCCACCTGACCGCGCTGACGTCCCCGGCAGGCTCGAAGTCGATCGAGAACGTGGCCCGACCGTTGATCCCCCAGACCATCTCGTAGACCCCGGCGGCGCCGACCACGGGCTGGACCCGCAGCGCCGCGGGCGGCTCCTCGCCGCGTGCATAGGCCTGCAGCAGCGCTTCCGCGGCGTTGCGGAAGCTGTTGCGGTCATCTGGGTCGAGCCGTTCAAAATCCTTGTAGAACGCCTCAGCGGCTGTGAAGACCGGCATGGTCAGTGGTTGGGCCGTGGCAGGGAGTCGAGGAGATCCTCGAAGGCCTGGTACACCTTGGAGCGCCCGGCGTCGTAGTCCCGGCTTGCCTCCTCCTCAGCCTCCTGCCACTCCTTGCCCCAGTACCACCGTTGCTCCGAGGGGAGCTGCGGCGTGGTTTCATGGCTGGGAGATTGCCAGCCGTGCGCCAGCGCCTTGCCGAGCTCCTCGAGCAGCCGCGGCCACAGCGCTGGGGCGAAGAATTGCCGCACGAGCTGGGCAAGGACCTGAGCGACCTCGCGGAGCCGGCGCTCGTCATCGCCTGGTTCGTCTTGTTGCCTCGGGAGCGCCGTGCCGCCACCAGAGGCTGGCGTCTCCTCGAGGGGTCTCTCCTCGACCGGCTCGTAGTACCCAGCCATGGCGAGGAGCTCGTCCGGCGAGAGGCCAAGCGCACCCGCGATGGCGACGAGCTTGCCGGGGCGGGGGACGACCACGTCCGTCTCGTACTGCGAGACCGCACCCTGGCTGACGCCGATCTGCTCGGCCAGTGCCTGCTGCGTGAGCCCCGCCTGTTCACGCTTGTCTTTGATGAGCTTTCCCATGCCGGTCATCGCGCAGCTCCTCCAATGGGAGCTTGAGACGAGGCTGCATTATAAGTTAGATTATTAGTATTAGCGCAAGGCCGATTCACGTCAAGGATCATTTTTGTCCCGCTGGTCCCCTTCGAGTCGTTGCCGGACCTGCTCCCGCGCCCTCTCAGTCTCGCGCTCTCTGCGGGCCTCCTCGGCCTCTCGCATGAGCTGTTCAAGGTCGGCATTGCCAGGCTCCAACTCGACTGCCTGCTTGACGAGGCCGATCGCGTCGCCAGGGCTGCCGGTGTCGATGTCCAGCCTTGCCAGCGCGAGCAAAGGAGCGACGCTGACGCGGTCGAGCCCAATCGCCTCCTCGTAGTCGGCTCGTGCACGGACCGGGTCGCCCATGGCCCTGTGGAGGTCCGCCCGCCGAATCCATGAGGTCCGGGTCCGATCCCTGAACCTGCGAACCTCCGCCTCGAGCTCCTCAGCGCGCTTGAAGGAACGGTCGCGCTGACCGTAGCCGCGCACCGCCACGAACCCCGTGATGAAGATCGAAACGGCGGGCAGGACCTGAAGGGCGGCGAGTGCATGTGCTCTGCGCGACTCGGACACTCCGCTTCACGCACGACGACCGCAGGGGCGACCGCCGACCGGTCGCCCCTGCGCCAATTCGCCGTCGCTCAGTCCGACGGGAGGGTGTCCTGGGAGCGGGCGGCGCCGACCTCGCTCTGCGAGCGGCCGCCGTTGGGGTGGGCGTAGCCGGCGCGCGGCGCCATGATCCCGCGCGGCGGGCGCTTGACCACCGGTGCGAGGGCCTGGGCCAGCTCCTCCTTGCTGATGGTCTCCTTCTCCATCAGCACGTCGACCATCTGATCGGCCACGTCACGGTAGCTGGTGAGGATCTGCTCGGCCTCGAGGTGGGCCTCGTCGATCAGCCGCCGCATCTCCTTGTCGATCTCGAACGCCACCTGCTCCGAGTAGTCCTGCTGGTGACCGAAATCGCGGCCGAGGAAGACGTTCTCCTGCTTGGTCCCCAGGACCAGCGAGCCGAGCCGGTCGCTCATGCCGTACTCGCACACCATCTTGCGGGCGAGCTGGGTCGCCTTCTCGATGTCGTCAGAGGCCCCGGTGGAGGGGTCGAGGAACCACAGCTCCTCGGCCACCCGACCGCCGAGCAGCATGGCGAGCTGGTCGATCATCTCGGACCTGGTCACCAGGAACTTGTCCTCGACGGGCAGCGCCAGGGTCCAGCCGAGCGCGCGGCCGCGGGAGATGATCGACACCTTGTGGACGGGGTCGGTGTTGGGTAGCGCGTGGCCCACGATGGCGTGGCCCGACTCGTGGTAGGCGATCACGCGCTTCTCCTTCTCGGAGATGACGCGCGTCTTGCGCTCCGGGCCGGCGATGACCCGGTCGATGGCCTCCTCGAGCTCCTCGTTGACGATCTCCTTGCGGCCGTGGCGGGCCGAGAGCAGGGCGGCCTCGTTGACGACGTTGGCGAGGTCCGCGCCGGTGAACCCGGGCGTACGCCGCGCCAGCACCTCCAGGTCGATGTCCGGGGCCAGCGGCTTGCCGCGGGCGTGGACCTTGAGGATGTCCACGCGGCCCTTGAGGTCGGGGCGGTCGACGGCGATCTGGCGGTCGAAGCGACCCGGGCGGAGCAGAGCCGGGTCGAGGATGTCCGGTCGGTTGGTGCCCGCGATCAGGATCACGCCGGACTTGGTGTCGAAGCCGTCCATCTCGACCAGGAGCTGGTTCAGGGTCTGCTCGCGCTCGTCATGGCCGCCGCCGAGGCCGGCGCCGCGCTGACGGCCGACCGCGTCGATCTCGTCCACGAAGATGATCGCGGGCGCGTTGGCCTTGGCCTGCTCGAAGAGGTCGCGGACGCGGCTGGCGCCGACGCCGACGAACATCTCGACGAAGTCGGAGCCCGAGATGGAGAAGAACGGCACGCCCGCCTCGCCGGCCACCGCGCGGGCCAGCAGCGTCTTGCCCGTTCCCGGCGGGCCGAACAGCAGCACGCCCTTGGGGATCTTGGCGCCCATGGACTGGAACTTGGCGGGGTTCTCGAGGAACTCCTTGATCTCGAGGAGCTCCTCCACGGCTTCGTCGACCCCGGCCACGTCCTGGAAGGTGATCTTGGGCTGGTCCTTGGTCACCAGCCGGGCCTTGGATTTGCCAAAGCTCATCACCCGGTTGCCGCCGCCCTGCATCTGCTGCATCAGGAAGAAGAACAGCAGCAGGATCAGGGCGAAGGGCAGCAGCTGGATCAGCACCTGGACCACGACGGACTGCCCGCGCGGGTCCACCTTGGTGTTGATGTCGTGCTGCTGCAGCAGGTTGAACAGGTCCTTGCCCTGGCCGTTGGTGTAGGCCGCTTCGAAGCGCCGACCGCTGCTCTTGAAGGTGCCGAGGATCTTCTGGTCCTGGTCCTTGAGCGTGACGTCCCTGACGTCGTTCTGGTTCACGTGCTCAACGACCTCGCTCAGGTTGACCTGCTCAGCCTGAGCGGGGGCGGTAAAGAACCGGAAGAACAGGAATACGAGCACAAGGATCAACAGCAGGTACGCCATTGGTCCTCGGAACAGTCGGTTCAGATTCGGCATCGTTTCGCGCGGGGTCCGGACCAGGCCAAGCCGTCGTCCGGCACCCCTGCCTCCCTTCCAAGCTCCGCCACGGGAAGGTGCACCAAGTCGCTGCCTCCCCCAGCCATAGTGGCACGACCCGTTGGTTTTCGATGCCCGCGGGGCCGGTCGCACAGGGACGCAGGGGCAGTGATCGAGTGGACAGGAACGGTCATCGTAGCATCGTCAAAATCCAGCCGGCAACGCCGAACTACCCCCATTTGCGCTGGTCAAATACCATGTCGTCGTCTCAGCGCTCGCGGTAGACCTCCGGCTTCAGGGTCCCCACGAAGGGAAGGTTCCGGTAGCGCTCCGCGTAGTCGAGCCCATAGCCGACCACGAAAACGCTGGGGATGTCGAAACCGGTGTACTTCACCTCGATATCGGCCTTGAGCTGCTCGGGCTTGTACAGCAGCGCGCACACCTCGAGCGTGGCCGGGCGGCGGCTGCGGAGGTTCTTGAGCAGGTAGTTGAGCGTCAGGCCGGAGTCGATGATGTCCTCGACCAGGAGCACGTCGCGGCCCTGGATCTCGCGGTCGAGGTCCTTGAGGATGCGCACCACGCCGGAGGTCTGCGTCGCGGACCCGTAGGACGACACCGCCATGAAGTCGAACTCGTGCGGGACCGTGAGCGCCCTGGCGAGGTCCGCCATCAGGATGAAGGCGCCCTTCAGCACGCCCACCAGGAGCACGTCGCGACCCTGGTAGTCCTTTGAAATCTGCGCGGCGAGGTCGCGCACCTTGCTCTGGACCTGCTCCTCGGTGATCAGCACCGACTCGATGTCGTCTTCGAACAACCTGACCGCTCCTCGGACGGGGCTGACTGGGTCTACGAGAGCCTAAGCCTACCCAAGCACATCGGGTCCAGTTGCTGCCGGACCGGAACCGCGCCATTCTTCGCGCGCCAGCACGAGCAGGCCACCGGCGCGGCGCGCGGCGGCGCCCGGCCACGACACCGGCTGGCTCCGCGCTCGCGGCCCGCCGGCCAGCGCGAGGATGCGGTCGGTGGTGTCGGCGGAGGGCGGCGGGCAGCCGGCCCGCGCGCACGCCGCCCGCACCACCCGCCGACCGAGCCCCGGCGGCAGGTCCGCCAGCTTGCGGGCCAGCAGCGCCACGGCCTCGGCCGGGCCAGCCTCGCCCGGGCCAGCCTCGCCCGGGGCGGCCCCGCTCTCCTCCACCGCGACGGCCTCGGCCAAGGCGTCGGCGACCAGCGGCTCCAGCCACTGGCGGTCGAGCCTGGCGAGATCAGCGGTGCGGGCCAGCGTGCGCGCCGCCCCGGGGCGCAGCTCCTCCAGCAATGGCAGCACCCGCAGGCGCACGGCGTTGCGCAGCAGCCGCTGGTCGGCGTTGCTCTCGTCGTCGCGCCAGGCCACGCCGAGCGCCTGGCAGCAGGCGCGCGTCTCGGCCCGCCGCACCCCGAGCAGCGGTCGCAGCAGCCAGCCCTCCCGCACCGCCATCGCCGCCAGGCCATCGGGCCCGGCGCCGCGCAGCAGTTGCAGCAGCACGGTCTCGGCCTGGTCGTCCAGGGTGTGGCCGGTGGCGACCGGGCCGCAGCCCGCCATGTCCGCCACCTCCCGGAGCGCCCGGTAGCGCGCGGCGCGCGCGGCCCCCTCCGGGCCGGCCGCGCGATCGGCCTCCAGCTCGGCCGGGGGGAGAGTGACCTGGTGCGCGGCGAGCCCGAGCGCCTTGGCGTGGTCGACGACGAAGGCGGCGTCCGCCGCCGAGCCCGGCCGCAGGCCGTGGTCGACCGTGACCACCTCCAGCCGCCAGCCGCGCGGCCCGGCGAGCACCCGCATGGCGTGCAACAGCGCCAGCGAGTCCGCGCCGCCCGAGACCGCCACGGCGATGCCCTCGCCGGGCGGCGGCGTTTCGCCGGTGGCCAGGGCGCGGCCGGCCCGATCCGCGACCAGGCGGAGCGTAGCCGGGGCGCGCGCCACGGTCGCCGCTCCTACCCGGCGCGGGCCAGGTAGCGGTCGGGGTCGCGGACCTCCTCCATGGTGGGCAGCGCGGTCGGCGCCGAGAACACGAGGTTGACCGCCGCCATGCCGCCGCGCTCGTAGAGCCTGCGCACGAACGCCTCGCCCTGGCTGTACTGGTCCATCTTCTGGCGCAGGCCGAGCAGCTCCTGGAGCAGGCGGGCGCCGGGACCGGCGGCCTGGCGGCGCTCGTGGAGGACCTGGCGCATGCGGTCGTGCGCCGGGACGAGCCTGGCGCCGACCTGGTCCATGACGAACTCGCCGTGCCCCTCGAGCACGGTCATGGTGGCCTGCACCCGGTTCAGCGACCCGCGCTGCTCCGGCGACACCAGGAGGTCCAGCAGGTCGACGCGGTCGCCGCCGAGGATGCGCTTGGCCAGCCCCTGGGCGCGCTGGGCGATGCGCTTGAGTCCCTCCTCGTCCACCTGGACCGAGCCGAGGTACTCGTCGAGCAGGCCGTGGATGTGGCCCGGGAGCCACGGGACACCGCGGAACTGGCGCCGGTGCGCGGTCTCGTGCAGCGCGATCCACAGGCGGAAGTTCGCCGGCCGGAAGTCGTAGCGCCGCTCGGTGGCGACGATGTTGGGCACCACGTACCAGACCGTGCCCTCGCCGTCGCCGGGGACGGGATGGGCGCCGTTGGCCGCGGCCGTGGCGGCACTGCCGTTGCCCAAGGCCCCGGCGGCGGTGTCGTCGCCCGAGGCGCCGGCGGCGCTGTCGTCGCCCGAGGCGCCGGCGGCGCTGTCGTTGGGCTTCGGGACGGGCAGGTCGTACTGGCCGAGGACCCGCTGCCCGACGTAGCCGAGCAGGGTGCCGGCCTCGGCTCCGGTCAGCAGGCGGGTGCTCGAGCGCATCGCGGTCGGCACGGGCCCGGAGGCGCGCCAGGCGCGCCGGGCTGCGACCTTCTCGGCCAGTGGCCGCAGCACCCGTCGCAGGGTCGCCAGGTTGGCCTCGACCCACTGGCCACGGTCGAGCGGCTCCGCCAGCGGCGGGGGCAGCTCCCCGCCGAGGCCGGTGAACTCGGCCACCGCCCGGTCGGCGGCGGCGGACAGGTCGGTGAGCTGGCGGGACCAGGCGTGCCGGACATCGAGCGAGGCGCCGCCGGCGACGCGCCGGCCCACCCGGGCGGCGAGATCCCAGTCGACCAGCTCGGGGACATCAGGAGGCGGAGTAGACGAGACCACGGGTGCTCCAGGCGAGACGGCTCAAGCTACCGGACCAGCCTACGCGCCCGCCGCCTGGTGCGTGGGCCCTCCCGTCGCCGCGCCGCCTCAGCGCCGGCCGCGGCGGAAGCCAGGGGCGAAGCGCAGGTAGCCGACGAGCGCGGCGAGAGCGAGCAGGGCGCCGAGCGCCAGCAGGCCGTAGCCGAGCCAGAACACACCGGGTTTGCCCGGGGTGCTGGACGACGCCGCCGACGGCACGGTGACCACCGGCGTTCCACCGCCGCCGCGGGCGGCGGCGGTCGAGGGCGGGCCGCCGCCGGAGCCGACCGTGATCACGCCGGTCATGCCGGAGGCGAAGTGCACCGTACAGAAATACGGGTAGCTGCCGGCCTTGGCGAAGGTGATCTTGCAGCTCGCCCCGACCTTGCTCATCTTCTGCAGCCCGCACTGCTTGGCGGCGTCGAACTTGCCGTCGTCGGTGGGTGGGGCCGACCCAGAGCCGACCGGGTGCGGCGGCGTGCCGCTGATCTTGAAGGTGACCGAGCCGCCGACCGGGATGGTGACGTTGGCCGGCTGCCACTTGAGCTTGGCGGTGCCGTCGACCTCCACGTCCTTTTTCTGCGCGGCGGCCGCCGGGCCACCGGTGGCGACCAGCAGCGCGGCGCCGAGAACCGCGATGGCGATGGCGAGGAGACCCAGACGGCGCGCCGCCACGGCCGGCCGGCTGCGAGCGAACACGAACATCAGGCTGACGACGCTCCTTGGGGTGGGCTCGGCCGCGAACGTGGCCGCCCCGGCGAGGTCCGTACTGGCCGGGGGATTGTAGCAAGCGCGCCTCGGTGGCCCGCAACCGATACGGGCGCGGCGCCCGGCGGGCGCGCCGCCGCCCTCCACGACCCTGCCGCTCAGAAGTCAAGGTCTTCACGGCCTCCTCCGATGGAGTGAGCAAGGGCGTCGCGACGCCCGCCACCTGTCGACGCGCCATCGGGGAGGATCCTTGACGACCGCGCTGCCCAGCAGGCTCGGACAGCTCGCTGTGCCGGCCGCCACCTGCCTCGTCGCAATGGTCGCCGTGCTGCTGCTGCTCGAGCCCGAGGGCTGGCTGCTCACGCTGGCCGCGCTGGCGCCGCTGGTGCTGGCCTCTGGCCGGATCACCTCGGTCGCCGCGACCGCCGCCACCGAGACGGAGCGGCTGCGCCAGGAGCGGGCCGTGCTCGAGCACGTGGTGCGGCTCGCCGGCGATGGCATCGTGCTGCTCGGCGCCGACGGCCGCGTGCGGCTCTGGAACCAGGCGATGGAGCGGATCACGGAGGTGCCCGCGGGCGACGCGCTCGGCCGCCGCTACGACGACCTGCTGGCCGGGCCCGACGCGAGCGGCGCGCGCGTCACGCTGAACCGGCTGCTCGACGGCATCGGGCCCGACGACCCGCACCGCTCCGCCGAGATCCGCATCAGCATGGCCGAAGGCCTCGAGCACTGGCTGTGCTGCGACCACTCGTTGAAGTTCGAGGGCCGCTCGTGGACCATGGACGTGGTGACCGTCCACGACGTGACCCGCATGCGCGAGGTCGAGCGGGCCAAGGCGGATTTCGTCGCCGCCGTGTCGCACGAGCTGCGCACCCCGATCACGCCGATCAAGGGCTACGTGGAGCTGCTGCGCGCCAAGGGCGAGAGCATGAGCGAGGAGCTGCGCCAGGACGTCCTGCGGACGGTGGCCGAGCGGACCAACCACATGGCGCGCCTGATCGAGGACCTGCTGCTCGCCTCCAGGATCTCCTCGGAAGGGCCGGGTGCCGTCGTGCTCGGGCTGCGGCTGGAGCCCACCGACCTGGTCGAGGTGACCAGGCGGGCTGCGGCCGACTACCTGCGTGAGCCGACGCGCCGCGTGACGCTCGAGCCGCCGCCGCAGCCGCTGGAGATCTCCGCCGACCCGCTGCGCCTCTCGCAGATCCTGGTGAACCTGCTCTCCAACGCCCACAAGTACTCGCCACCGGACACCCCCATCCGCGTGCGGCTGTGGCGTGACGACGGCTGGGCCAAGGTGGCCGTGATCGACCAGGGCCTCGGCGTCCCCGCCGAGGAGCTGGAGCGGATCTTCGACAAGTTCCACAGGGTCGAGGACCCCATGACGATGACCGCCAGCGGCACCGGGCTCGGCCTCTACATCGCCCGCGAGCTGGCCCGCGCCATGGGCGGCGAGGTGGAGGCTTCCAGGTCGCCACAGCGCGGCTCCACATTCACCGTGCGCCTGCCCCTGGCCCGCCAGATCGCCAGCGCCGTCGTCCCGTCCCCGTGAGCGGCGCCTCCGACGACTAGGGCTGATAGCCCCACAACCACACCCTACGTAGGGCGATTTCTCATGAACGCCGTATGGGTGACGCTGGGATTGGACCATCACCAGAGTGACGTAGTGCTCGATAGTCCTCATCCGAAGATTTGCTTACGAAAGACCTGCGCTGCCAGCCGGGCTCTCTGAGCCCGGCTGGCGCACGCGTTCGTTCGACGGCCGATCGAGGAGGCACAAGCGTCATGTCAACCACCCGAACACCCCGGATCGCCGTCCTGGCGATCCTCCCGCTGCTGCTCGCGTCCCTTGCCGGGCTCGCCAGCCCCGCCCACGCGGTCGCGCCCGGGCCCGAGCTGGCCTGGGGCGACAACGGCGCCGGGCAGCTCGGCGACGGCACCACCACCAGCAGGTCCACGCCGACGCTGGTCTGCGCGGTCGGCGCCAGCGCGCCATGCACCAGCTACCTGCACGGGATCACGGCCATCGCCGCTGGCCGGTTCCAGAGCTTCGCGATCGCGACGCCACCCGCCGCCGATCTCAGCGTCGGCCTGCAGATCAGTGAGGTGGAGCGGTGGGGGGAACGATCCCCTAAAGGGTCCTAAGGTGCGGATTGGCAGGTAACGGCCAATGCGCTCGTTACCTGCGGGATGGGTGAACGGAGCAGAACACATTTTGACCTTTAAAGTACTATGCCCCTGCTTCGTAACAGGCAGCCCACCACTGTAGGTCCCCATGAATACGACAATCGTGATCTCCGGTCTGGCTCGTGCCGTTTCGGCCGTCGTAGAGAGAGCGCTCAGTCCGCCGACCATGCGTCGCGGGCTCGAGGGCACAGGGGCACGGGGGGAGCCAGACAAGAGGGAGCTGGATTGCGACTCCGTCGAGCACTGTCGTTGTTGGCGACGCTCGCAGTCGTGGCCGCGGTGGTCAGCGTCGCCGACGCCGACGCCGACGACATCTGCACGGTCGACACCTTTGCTGACACCTATGTATCCAGGCAACGGCCCAACACCAATTTCGGAACCGCTGACACCATTCAGACCGACGCGCGTCACCACAGGGAGCGCCGTGGTCTCTTGAAATTCGACATCCAATGCATCCCGGCGGATGCCACGAGCGTCACCGCAAAGCTTCGACTGTTCGCCGCCGATATCCGCTCACAGTGGCCGCGGGTGGGCGCGTATACTCCTGACCGGCCGCCGTCGAGCTGGACGTCGACAACCGTCACCTGGAACACCGCGCCAGGGGCGGACGGCTTCATCAACCTGGCCAGGCCGGTCGAGGGCCGCTGGATGGAAATCGACGTCAGCGCCTCTGTCAACGCCAACGGCGTCACCTCGCTGCTGCTGATCGACGAGTCCCGCGGCGAGGAGGGCGTCAACAGCTTCTGGAGCCAGACGGGCAACGACGGCGCGACCAGGCCCAACCTCCAGATCACCTCGACGACCAAGCCGCCGGCGCCCGATCCTCGGCCCATGCCCGGCGCGGAGCCCGGTCCGTCGCGCGCCGACTGCCAGGCCCTGCCGCATGCGCCGGAAAGCCCGGTGAGGACTCCGGACCGCGCCACCGTGTACGCGACCCCCGAGGGCGACAACCGGCAGGTCGACCTCGGCTTCCCGCCGTCGACACCCGACTACACCTACTGGACGGACGCTCCCACGAGCCTGCTCTACCCGCTCAGGATCGGCATCGCGCAATCAGGCGCGATATCGGGGAACACCTGCATCCTCGGTGGTGAGATCCGCGGCGACCTCGATCCCGGCGCGGACCGCGTCGACCTGTACGACGCATACCACTCCGGAATTGAGCAGGGCGCCACCGCCGGGACGTTCGCGGTCGCCGACGGCATCCGTGTGGACAATTTCTTCGACGGCTACCGAAAGATCGGCTTGGGCACCGGCTATCTCAAGCGGGCATACTTCACCAGCCTCAAGGACGACTGCGTCGAGAACGAGGTCAACGACCTGGGGGCGCACGGCAGCATCTCGATCTACGACTCGCTGATGGAGTGCTATTCGGGCATCAGCGACGCCGGCAACGCGGCGGCCCCCGGCACCACGACCGCGCTCGATGGCGTGCTGCTCTGGATCAAGCCGACCAAGGATCGCGTCGGCCCCAAGTCCTGCCGTGGCGACCAGTGCGGCGAGCTCGCCGACGGGACGGCGAACGCGGACCTCTGGAAGGGCCTGGCGATCTCGACCCAGACGGTGGAGGTCCACAACACCTGGTTCCGGCTCGACGAGGCGTCGGCGTGGGATCTCTCGGGGATGGCCTTCCCGTGCACGCCCTCGTCGAGCTGGGGCGCGACGAGCTGCGTCTACGACAACGTCAAGGTGCTGTGGACCGGGACGGGACCCTACCCCGGCCCGCCGCTGCCCGATGGGGTGACGCTGGTCACCGGCCAGGACGCCCTCGACCAGTGGAACGCCGCGGCTGCCGACTGGAAGGCGGACCACGGGTACTGACACCACGGGTACTGACAAGGTTGTTGCCGCCGCTACAGCGTCGCGAAGCCGAGCTTGCGCTGCTTCAGGCCTTTGATGATCTGGGGAAGGGCGGCAACGGTTGCCGAGCGATCCCCGCCGCCGTCGTGCAGCAGCACGATCGAGCCGGGCTTGGCCTCGGCCAGCACCTGCCGCACGATCTGCTCCGCGCTGGTGCCACGGCGCCAGTCGTGCGGGTCCACCGTCCACAAGACGGTCCGCAGGCCCGCGCGCCTGGCGCTGGAGAGCACCACCGGCGAGATGGCGCCGCCAGGCGGGCGGAACAGGGCGGTGCGCACGCCGTTGTCCGCCAGCGCGGCCAGGCCCTTGTCGACCTCGTCGCGGATGGTCGCGTCCGAGAGCTGGCCGAACGGCTGCGGGTGGCTGAAGGAGTGCGTGCCGATGGTCACGCCAGCCTCGACCTCCTGGGCGAGCAGCTCCGGGTGCCGGCGCACCTGCTGCCCGACCAGGAAGAAGGTCGCGGGCACCCGCTCCTGGCGCAGGATGCCGAGGATCTTCGCTGTCGTGTCCGGCCAGGGGCCGTCGTCGAAGGTGAGCGCGACCGCGCTGGGCACCTGCTGCGGCCCGCTCGGCTCGAAGACCGACATCCTCGCCCGGTGCGAGAGCGCGCCGCTGATGAGGAACTGCCGGCCCGCGCCGGTCGCCAGCGAGAGCTGCGGGTCGTGCGGCCCGTCCGGGCCGAACTCGAGCGCCTGGCGGCGTACCGGCTCCATCCGGCTCCGTCCTGACCGCAGCGTGATCCTCGCGCCCGCCTCCAGCGGCGCCGAGGGTGACGCGGCGTGGCCGTCCAGCAGCACCTGCCCCGGGTAGACGCCGGCGCGCAGCTCGCTCCCGTCCAGCGCGAGCAGGCTGCCCGCCGGAGGATGCAGGTCGAATTCGCTGACAACGTCCTGCAGCGTGGCGCCGAGCGGCAGCCAGCGCGTCCGGCCGAGCACCTCGAGGCGGATCCGCGGCCCGCTCGGATAGGGCAGCCCGAGGATGCCAGAGCGGGTGGGCGCCACCCGCGGCTGCTGGCCGCTGCTCGGCACGACCGCGGCCAGCAGCAGCGCGAGCAGGCCCACGCGCAACCAGCCCGCCTGCGGGTCCGGGCCCGCGCGACGGCCGGCCAGGTACAGCCGCGGCGCCCGGAGCGGCGGCAGCGTGCGCAGCCAGCCGGAGTCGAGCAGGCGGCGAGCCATGCCGGAGAGGGTCGTCATTCGGGCAATTCTACGAGGTTCCCCCTTCGATGGAGATATCCGGCCGCGCACCCGTCCTGACCTGGGGCGCCGCCGCGGCGGAGCGGCGGGCGAGGCCGGTGTCGGCTGCCTGACCGGCAATGATCGCGCTGGCCTGGGATACTTGTCGCCGTTTGGGACCACAGTGGACGAATTCGTGTGGGATGACGGATGCACCAGGAACGAGTGGGACGGGCTACGGTGTCGGGTTCGCTGTCGCACAGGCTCGCGCGCGCGGAGGCGCACGCGGGCCATGGCCCGCGCCCGCCGGGCGGGGCGGGACCGCCGCCCGCGGCGCCCGGCTCGAGCGGCGGCTCGCACGAGCTCCGCAGGCTGCGCTCGTACATCGTGGTCGAGGTGCTGGCCGTCGGGCTGGGCTTCGCCGCCGCCACGGCGCGCGAGGGGCCGCCGCGGAGCCTGTCCGACTGGAGCATCGTGCTCGGCGGGGCGGTCGCGGTGGCCATCCCGCTGTACATCAAGTCGCGCCGTGAGCTGCGCCAGGAGACGGCCACCCGCTCGGCGGAGGCGCTCGCCATCGAGATGGACACCAAGCTCCACCTGATCCTCGGCGACGTCATCACGCCGATCGCCGAGGTGGTCGGGCGCATCCACCAGGACAGCGACGCGACCGAGCGCAGCTCGCTGCGCGGGCAGCTCAAGCAGCTCGTGGTGGAGGCGGTGGCGCACCTGTGCGGCAGCGAGCGCACGCGGGCGATCTTCTTCGAGCTCAAGGGCGGGATCATGCGCCCGGAGGCGTGGACGGGCCGCGCCGACCCACCGCACACGGTCTTCACCTCGAGCTCCGGCGACCGCCGAGGGCAGGAGGCGCTGCTGCTGGTCGAGCACCATGACTTCCTCATGGTCGACGACGTCGAGTCGGAGGCGGTGCCCGCCGGCGTGCAGGCGCGGCCCGGCTCGCAGTACCGGTCCTTCATCAGCCTCGCGGTCTTCTGCGCCGATCAGGACTTCGGCATGCTCACGGTGGACGCCCCCGAGCCGTTCGCCTTCGACGGGACCGACCTGAACGTGATGCGCGCGATGGCCCAGCTCCTCGGCACGGGGCTTGTCGACCGGCAGGGAACCCTGTCAAGGTTGTGGGGCAGCTGACGCCGAGAGGAGGACCGCGATGGTGCGTGGCCCGGTCGTAGGCGCTGAGGGACATGCCTGGAGCATGGGCAGGCTCTCCTCCAGCGACTACTTCGCGAGGGCGCGCCAGCGCGCCCTGGCCAAGGCGAGCGACGCGGTCCGCGAGCGGCTACGGCGGGTCGCCAGAGGCGACGACAACGGCCGGACGATCTAGCCAGCCGATGCCCTAGCGGGCGAGGCGCCGGGCCAAGCACCACGAGCTCTCTGGCGGCCATCGACATCGCTTTCGTCGTTGCGGACTGGGCCCTGGTATGTTGGGCTGTGGTCGCGCCCTTGGCACCGCCCTCCAGGTCGACGAGTCGCAGGAGGCCCCGAGGGCCGCAGGGCCGACGCCCCAGATTCTCTCCGCACGAGGCACTCCATCGTCATGCAGACACAGACCCTTGCCGATCGGGACGCGGCCGCTCAGACCGTACCCGCGCCGGCCACCTCCGCGACGACCGCCGACCGGCGCCTGCTGGTCCGGCTCGGCGGCGAGGTGTGCACCAAGTCGTCGCGCACCAGGCGCCGCTTCCTCGGCGTGCTCACCAGGAACGCCAGGGCCGCGCTGCGGCGCGCCGGCGTTCCGGCCGAGGTGCGGCAGGAGTGGACGCGGCTGTTGGTCTCGACGCCCGAGCCGGCGACCGCACGCGACGTGCTGTCGCGCGTCTTCGGAGTCCACGCGGTCCACGAGACCGTGCAGGTCCCGTTCGGGTCCCTGCCCGACCTCGTGGAGTCCCTGGTCCCGCTCTACGCCGAGCGGGTCGCTGGGCGCTCCTTCGCGGTCAGGGCCAAGCGCCGCGAGCCCGCGCCGTTCAGCTCCCACGACCTCGCTGTCGAGCTCGGCGCGGCGCTGCTGCCGCTCGCCTCCCGCGTCGATCTGGGCAACCCTGACGTCGCGGTCGCTGTGGAGATCCACGCCGGCTACGCCGACGCCGTGCTCGAGAGCACCGCCGGCACCGGCGGGCTGCCGCTGGGCACGGGCGGGCGCGCCGTCGGGCTGTTCTCCGGCGGCTTCGACTCGCCCGTGGCCGCCTGGCGGGTGATGCGCCGCGGCACCCAGCTCGACCTGCTCATCTGCGACCTGGGCGGCTGCGGCCAGATTGACCAGGCGCTGGCGGTGGCCAAGGAGCTGGCCGTGCGCTGGACCGCCGGGCTGGAGCCCCGCTTCTGGGTGGTCGACCTGGCGCCTGTCGTGCTCGCCCTCACCCAGCGGGTCAACCCCCGCCTGCGACAGATCCTGCTGCGCCGCGCCATGTACCGGGCGGGCTCGTACCTCGCCGAGGAGATCCGGGCCAGCGCGCTGGTGACCGGCGAGTCGCTCGGCCAGGTGTCGACTCAGACGCTCGGCAATATCCGCACCTGCGAGCAGGCGGCCACCGTGCCGGTCCTGCGGCCGCTGATCGGCATGGGCAAGGACGAGATCATCGCCCAGGCCCGCGCGATCGGCACCTACGACACCTCCGCCAAGGTGCAGGAGCACTGCTCGATCTCGCCCGGCAAGGTGGAGACGTGGTCCTCGCCCGCGCGGATCGAGTCGGTGGAGCGCGAGGTCGACGCGGAGCCCCTGACCGAGGCGTGGATCCGCGCCGCCGTCCAGCGGCGCCGCCTGGTGGAGCTGCGCTCGTGGACGCCCGGCGCGCTGCCCGACCTGGTGGTCTCCTCGGTGCCCGAGGGCGCTGTCGTCGTGGACGTGCGCGAGCCGGAGGAAGGCCCCGTGGCCGGCGACCTGCGGCTGCCGTTCAGCCAGATGGACAAGCTCCTCGGCGACCTGGACCCCGGCAAGGCCTACCTGCTGGTGTGCGCCAGCGGCCAGCGCTCCTACACGGTCGCCAGGGAGCTGGTCCGCCGCGGCTTCACCGCCTACAGCCTCGCCGGCGGGGTCAAGTCCCTCGCCTCACGAGTGGCGTAGCGGCCGGCTGCGGCCGAGCGCCCGCACCGGGGCGCCGAGCACGTACAGCGCCGTGCGGATCCCCGCGTTGTGCCAGACGTTGCCGGCCTTCGACCACTGTCGGCGCCGGTCCACGCAGACCACGGCGGTCGTCACCACCGGGTCGGCCACGCCCAGGTGCCTGGCGAGGTTGGCGAGCGTCCGCTGCCAGAAGCGGTCCTCCTGCCGGTGGATCGCGAGCGGCATCGCCAGCTCGTACAGCGGGTCGTTGGCGCGCAGCAGCACCTGCGCCTGCGCCACGGTGACGCCGTCCTGCCCGGTGGCGGCGCTGAAGGTGATCCAGCCGGCGAAGATGTGCCCCTCGGGGGTCATGAACGTGAACGACTCCTCGTCGGCGTACAGCACCAGGATCCCGGTGGACAGCTTGACGCCGCCGCCGACCGAGAGGTTGAGCAGCGCGACGTCTCCAGGGGCGATGCTGGTGAGCGGGCCGTAGAAGCGGCCGGAGTCCGGCCAGAAGCTGGCGAATGCCTGCTTCCAGGTGGCGATCACCTTCGCGGGGTCGGTGTCGACGCCGGTCAGCTCCACGCGGTAGGTCTTCTGCCACAGCTTGCCGAAGCCCTGGATCGGGCTGACGACCCGCTTGCCGGTGACGTTCAGGTTGATGGCGTCCGCCGGCACGTCGCCGAGCCGCAGGGTGGTGATCTGCTTGGCCCAGGACGCCGCGTCGCGCGGGATGCGCTCAGCCGGGTCGCCGGCCGTCGGTGGGGTCGTCATGTCAGCTTCCTCTCGTGCTTCAGCGCACGTCTGCGGCGGCCACCGCCGCGGCCTCGTTGTCGTGGATGCCGATCGCCTCGTCCAGGCGGGTCAGCTCGAAGATCTGCCGGTAGTGCTGGTTGAGGCCGAAGGCGAGCAGGCGCTGGCGCTGGCGGTTGGCCCGCACCAGCAGGGTCACCAGCATCCCGATGCCACCAGAATTCATGTACTCGAGCCCGCTGAAATTGAGGACGATGGCCCGGGTCGTCGGCGTGCTCGCCTTGGCGTAGGCCTCGCTGAGCGCGCCCTCGCTGGCGGCGGTGACGTCGCCGCGGATGTCGACCACGCTGACCCGGCCGCTCACCTCGCGGACGTCCATCGCACCGGCCTCACTGTCCTGGCTCATTCCCTGCCCCCTCGCGCCGCATGGACGTCGTGGTCGCCGGCGGCGGCTCCGCCGCCCATGGCGCTGTCCTCGTCCTGGTAGATGCCGATGAAGTCGGACAACCGAGTGATCTTGAAGATGTGCTGGTAGTGCTCGCTCAGGCCGTAGGCGCTGAGCGGCCGGCGCTCCTTGCGTGCCCGCGCGAGCAGGCTGACGATCACCGCGATGCCGGTGGAGTTGATGTAGCCGATCCCGCTGAAGTTCAGCAGCACCGTGGCGTCACCCTCCTCGACGACGTCGGCGTACGCCCGCTGCAGTGTGGCGTCGGCGTCGCGGTCGATATCGCCGACGAGGTCGAGGACGGCGACGTCGCCGCGACGGCGGACCGTCACTGTCAGCTCATTCGCTGTCATCGATTCCCTCTCTTTCGGTGCTGGTGCCGCGCAGGTGCATGACGAGATGGACCGTGTGGTGCAGCTCGTCGCTGGAGGTGTGCAGGTCGTCCACCATGTTGCGGATCAGGAACAGGCCCCAGCCGCGAGGGTCCTGCTCGCCGGATAGCTTGGCCTTGAGGTCGGGCTCTGGCGCCTCGGGGATCGGTCGGTCCCCGCCCTGGTCGGTGACCGCCACCTCGAGGCTGGTCGCCGAGGCGGTCACGCGAATCCCCACGGGCAGCTCGGGCCGGCTCTGATTGCCGTGCTCGACCGCGTTCATGATCGTCTCGGCCACCGCCGTCCTGAGCTGCTCCAGCCGGGCGGCGGGCAGGTCGAGGGCGGCCACGGCGCCAGCCACGCGCTCGACCGCCGCGCGTTCGGCGCCGATCTCGCTCGGCACCGCGAACTCGTCCAGCACACCGGACTCGCCCCTGCCGCCGGCCCGCTGCAGGGTGACCAGGGTGATGTCGTCCTCCTGCTCCCAGCCGGACCCGGTGAAGGCGCCCAGCTCGCTGAGCAGCAGGTCGATCAGGGCCTCGCCGCTGCGGCGCTGGCTACACAGCTTGGCCAGCCTGGGGAAGCCGAACATCTCCCCGTCGGGCGCGTGGGCCTCCGCCAGCCCGTCGGAATGCAGCAGCAGGCTGTCGCCGGGCGAGAGCATCGCCTCGTGCTCCTCATAGACCATGTTGGGGAGCAGCCCAAGCGGCATGCCGGTGGCGCGCAGCTCGGTCACCTCGCCGCCCCGGCGGAGGTTGGGAAGGTTGTGCCCGGCGTTGGCGAAGCGCAGGCGGCCGCTCGGCGGGTCGAGGACCGCGTACAGGCAGGTCACGAACATGTGCGGCGGCATCTCGTCGATCAGCAGCTCGTTGGCTCGCTTCAGGACCTCGCCGGGGCTGGTCAGCCGCAGCGCCTCGACCCGCAGGATCGAATGGGTCGTCGCCATCACCAGCGCGGCCGGCACACCCTTGTCGGTGACGTCGCCGACCGCGATGCCCACCCGCCCGTCGGGCAGGTCGATGAAGTCGTAGAAGTCCCCGCCGACCGCGCGCGCCGGCCGGTAGTAGGCGGCGACGTGCCAGCCCTGCAGGTCGGGCAGCTCCCGCGGCAGGAACTGCTGCTGGATGAGCTGGGCGACCTTGAGCTCCTGCTCGATCCGCTCGCGCTCGCGGATCTCGGCCTGCTGCTGGCGCACGAGCTGCGCGACCCGCACGGCCGGCGCGGCGTGCGCGGCCAGGTCGTCGAGGAGCTTGCGGTCGTCGCTGGAGTATTCCTGCTCGCTGCGGCGCGGCCCGAGGCGCAGCAGACCGATCAGCTCGCCCTGGCTGACCAGCGGGACCACCAGGCGCACGCCCTCGGCGCGCAGGGCAGCCAGCAGCGGGGAGTCCAGCTCGAGGCTGTCCAGCGCGACCGTGCCGTGCGCGGTCTGGAAGTAGGCGAGCAGCGCGTCGTTGGGGGCGACACGCAGCTCCGGCTGCCCCGCGGGCACATGCGCCGTCGCCTCGGTCGCTTCCATCGCTCCCGGGGTCGCCTGATCGGGCCGGACGGCCCGCCACCATCTGTTCGTTCGTCCTAGCATCGCAGCCTCCGACCCCGTTATAGCCGAGAATCGTTCCGGCAACGTTACGGCAGAGCGTTACGAGACTGCGGCAGGGGCGCCAGCCCCCCCGCATGCCCCCCGGAAGCGGTGAGGGCTCCGCCCTCGATGAGCTCATATATTCAAGCACCAGCCCGGAGAGCGGGCTGGTGCTGCTTGCGCTCCGTGGCCGTACGCGCTATGCAGGCCACATATCGGGGTGGCGGTCAAGGGGGAGCGCATGGGCCAACTTCGGCTGGCGTTGCTCGGTCCGCCGCGCGTGGAGGTGGGTGGGGCGGTGCTGCGGGTAGACACCCGCAAGGCGGTCGCGCTGCTCGCCTACCTCGCCTGCGGCGGCGGGCGGCACGCTCGCGACGGGATCGCGGCGCTGCTGTGGCCGGACGCGGACGACGCCCACGCGCGCGCCGCCCTGCGCCGCACCCTCTCCGCGCTGAACCACGCGCTCGGCGACGGCGCCCGGGTCGCGGCCGACCGCACCGGGCTGGAGCTGGCGGCGCCAGGGATGGACCTGGACGTGCGCCGTTTCCGGGAGCTCGTCGCCGCCTGTGGAGCGCACGGGCACGAGCCGGAGCGGGCCTGTCCCGCCTGCGCGGACCCGCTCGCCGAGGCGGTCGCGCTGCATCGCGGCGACTTCATGGCCGGCTTCGCGCTGCGTGACGCCCCCGAGTTCGAGAGCTGGCAGCTCGCCGAGGCCGACACCCTGCGCAGAGAGCAGGCCGGCGCGCTGCAGCGGCTGGTCGACGCGTACACGGTCCAGGGGCGGTGGCAGGCGGCGATCGCCCAGGCGGAGCGGTGGCTCGCGCTCGACCCGCTCCACGAGCCCGCCCACCGGCAGCTCATGCGGCTGTACGCCTGGAGCGACCAGCGCGGCGCCGCCATGCGCCAGTACCGCTCCTGCGTGCGCGTGCTCGACCAGGAGCTTGGCGTGCCGCCGCTGGAAGAGACCACCGCGCTGTACCAGGCGGTCACCGAGGGCCACGTCGAACCGCCGCGCGTGGCGCCCGCCGGCACCACCACCGCGGCCGCCGTGCCGGCAGCGGCGGACGCGCCGGACACGGCGGGCACGCCAGGCGCCACGGACGGCCCCGCGGACGGCCCCGCGCCGCCCCCGCTGGTCGGACGCTCCGCCCAGTGGGCCGCCCTGGCGGACGCCTGGGCCGGCATTGAGCGGCAGGGCCGTGGCCGGCTGGTCGCGCTCACCGGCGAGCCGGGCATCGGCAAGACGCGGCTCGCCGAGGACTTCGTCGCCCACGTCAGCGCGTCCCACGGACAGGTGCTCGCCTGCCGCTGCTACGAGGGCGAGCGCCTGGCGTACGGGCCGCTGGCCGACGGGCTCCGCGCCGCGCTGGCGCGGCCCGCGGGCGCGCCCGGGGCGCGCTGGGCCAACGATCTGGACCAGCACTGGCTCGCCGAGGCAGCTCGGCTCCTGCCCGAGCTGGCCCCGCTGGTGTCCTCAACATCGACGCTCGCCCCGCCGGACGGCCCGGGCGCGCAGAGCCGCTTCCTCGAAGGTCTCTGCCGCACGCTGCTCGCGGCGGCGAAGGGCGCCCGGCCGGGGCTGCTCGTCCTCGACGACCTGCACTGGGCGGACGAGGCCACCCTCGACGCGGTCGGCTACCTGGTCCACCGGCTGGACCGCCTGCCGCTGCTGGTGCTGGCCGCCTGGCGCGGCGAGCACGTCCCACGCGGGCACCGCCTGCGCCGCATCGTGGCGGAGGCGCAACGGGGCGGGACGGCGAGGGTGCTGGCGCTCGCGCGCCTAGACCGCGACTCCGTGGCCGCGCTGGTCCGTGCGGTCGCGCCCAGCCGGACGGCCGTGATCGAGGAGCTTCACCAGCGGACGGAGGGACTGCCCCTGTTGCTGGTCGAGTACCTCGCCGCCCTCGACGGCGACGGGCCGCTGCCCGCGCTTCCCAGCGGCGCCCGCGAGCTGCTCCAGGCCCGGCTGGAGCGGGTGTCGGAGACCGCCTGGCAGGTGCTGACCGCCGCGGCGGTGATCGGCCGCTCCTTCGACGTCGACACCGTGCGCGAGGCCAGCGGCCGCAGCGACGACGAGGCGACCGGCGCGCTCGAGGAGCTGGTGCGGCTCGGCCTGATCCACGAGGTGACCGGGCCGGTCACCTGGTACGACTTCGGCCACGAGCAGGTGCGCGTGCTGGTGTACGAGCAGGCCGGCCTCGCCCGCCGGCGGCTGCTGCACCGGCGCGTGGCGCAGGCGCTCGCCGGACACGCCCCCAGCCAGGACACCGCGGTGGCGGCCGCCTCGATCGCCCGTCACTTCCAGCTCGCCGGTCGGGACGGCACCGCCGCCGAGTGGTTCGCGCGCGCGGGCGAGCGCGCCGCCGCCCTGTACGCCAACAGGGAGGCCGTCGTCCATTACGCGGCCGCGCTGGCGCTCGGCCATCCCGACACCGTGCGCCTCCAGGTCGCCGTCGGCGACCTGCACACCCTGCTCGGCGACTACGGCGCCGCCCTGACGGCCTATGAGGCGGCCGCCGCCCGCTGCGAGCCCGGTGACCTCGCCGCCGTCGAGCACAAGCTCGGCAGCCTCCACCACCGCCGTGGTGACTGGGAGGCGGCCGAGGCGCACCTGGAGGCGGCCCTGGCCGCGCTGGGCGACGACCCAGGCAGCGTCGCCGCGACCGCCACGCGCGCCCGGCTCGTCGCCGACCGCAGCCTGGTGGCCCACCGGCGCGGCCGCGCCGAGCAGGCCGGCGAGCTGGCCGCTCAGGCGCTGGCGCTGGCGGAGCGCGCCGCCGAGCCGGCCGCGCTGGCGCAGTGCCACAACCTCGTCGGTGTCCTTGCCACCAGCGCCGGCGACCATCGGCGCGCCCGCGGCCACCTGGAGCGGAGCCTCGCCATCGCCGAGACCCTGCCCGACCTCGGCGTGCGCGTGGCCGCGCTCAACAACCTGGCGCTCGCGCACCGCGCCGCCGGGCGGCCGCAGGCGGCCCTCGAGCTCACCACGGCTGCCCTCGACCTGTGCGTCGCCCAGGGGGACCGGCACCGCGAAGCGGCGCTGCGCAACAACCTCGCCGACCTGTACCACTCCGCCGGGCGCCACGACGAGGCGATGACCCACCTCAAGCAGGCGGTCGCGATCTTCGCGGAGGTCGGCGAGCCGGACCGCCTCCAGCCCGCCATCTGGCAGCTCGTCGAGTGGTAGGCCACGGCGCCCGCGGGGACCCTGCGGGGTTTGGGCCCCGCCGCGGCTGCGGAGACTTCAGCGCAGAGCTTGCCAATGCCACCCCGGTGCGGGCGTGGCCGGTCAGGAGGGATCGCTGGTGCGCGGACTGCTGCTGGAATTCAAGACCTTCGTGCTCAGAGGCAACGTCATCGACCTGGCGGTGGGCATCGTCATCGGCGTCGCCTTCGCCGCGCTGGTGCAGGCGCTGGTCAAGGACCTTCTGACGCCGCTGATCGCCGCCATCGTCGGCCAGCCTGACTTCAGCGCACTGACCTTCCGGATCAACCAGTCGGTCTTCCGCTATGGCGACTTCCTCAACGCGTTGATCGCGTTTGTCACCATCGCCCTCGCGGTCTTCCTGTTCGTCGTCAAGCCGGTCAACACCCTCGTGGCTCGCTTCAGCCACCACGAGACTCCAGAGCCGACCAGCCGGAAATGCCCATTCTGTCTGATGGACATCCCCGTCAAGGCCCGCCGCTGCGCCTTCTGTACCACTGAGCTGGGCGCGGCGTAGTCTGCCACCCGCCTCCCAGGGTACTGTGTTGCGACGCTATCACGGAAAGGGCGTGATATCGGTGCTGACGATCACCCGCGCGGCCGCCGAAGCGATCAAGCGAATCGTGTCTTCCTCCTCGGTCCCGGAAGGCGGCCTGAAGATTTCAACGACACCGGAGGACGAGAAGTCGGCGACGCTCAGCCTCTCGGTCGCCGGGGCGCCGGACGAGGCCGATCGTGTCGTCGAGGAGCGGGGCAGCCGCGTCTTCGTGGACCAGTCGGCCGCTTCCTACGTGGAGGGCAAGGTTCTGGACGCCCAGATCGAGTCGGGGCAGCTCCGCTTCAGCCTCGAGGAGCACGGTGCCTAGGCGACAGGGCGCTCCAGCCGGCGGCGCTCCCACGCGGATGCGGCCGCGATGCCGGCGACGACGACCACGGCGAGCACGCCGAGCTGCGCCTCGGGCGAGACGGCAAGGCCCACCATCGCGGTCGGCAGGGCGGCGGCCGCGATAGCCACACGGCCGGCGACCGGCCCGATGCCCAAGAGCCGCCGGAACCATGCCAGCCCGAGGACATACACGCAGACGCCGGCCGCGATGAACCATGCGGCCGGCGCGGTCAGCGGCTCACCGAACCGCTCGACCGCCTCCTTGACGCCCGCCGCCAGCACGACGACCCCGCCGAGAACTGGCAGGAACGCAAAGCCGAACGCGTACAGAGCCAACCATGGGGCATTGTCGGTCGGCGCGACGGCGAGGGCGTGCTCGGCCCGCTTGTCCTCGCCGTCGAAGTACAGCCACCAGAGCGCCGCGGCGAGCGCCAGCCCCAGCACCGCCGTCACGATGAGTCCGGCCTGCAGGTCGCGCTCTGTCACGCCGATGCCGATGGCGACGATGGACTCGCCCAGCGCGATCAGCACGATGAGCCCGTGGCGCTCCACGAAATGGCCGGCGCGGATCCGGAAGCCCGACACCGTCATGAAGGCCGGGCTGCCCCAGTGCAGCGTGAAGGCGGCCGACCACAGGGCCCACTGCAGGGCGCCGTCGGCGAAGCCGGCCAGCAGAAGCATCAGCGCGGCGGCGACGTTCACGGACCCGACCTGGCGCATCGCCCGCACGACGGTCGTCTGCGTCGAGAGCATGAACATCCCCGTGTGGACAAGCGTCACCAGCATGTATCCCACTCCGAAGGCGACGCCGCCGCCGTCGAAGGCATCGGGGATCGCCAGCGCCACGACCAGGAACCCGACCATGCCGACCAGCACCAGCAACCGCAGGGCGAGACTGCGAGGCGGCACGCTGTTGGTGAGCCACGCGTAGCCCCCGTACATCCACCACAGGTTGCCGAAGATGAGCGCGACGCGAGCCAGGCCCACCAGGCTCGGATCGCCAGCCAGAAGGCTCGTGAGCTGCGTGATGGCAAAGACGAAGACCAGATCGAAGAACAGCTCGATGGTCAGGACGCGTACCTCCGGGGAGCGCGCCTGATCCTCCTCCACCTGGTCAGCTGACAACCCGTTGTCTTCAGGCACGATCGGCGAACTCCTCAGCGTCGGCGAGCCAGGCAACCCGGCACCGTCCAGAATGCGGCGACCTGGCGAGGATCATCCGCAACAGGTTATCTGGCGCGCCGGGGCTCGCTGGAGGGCTCCCGGCCCTCGAGGAAGTCCTGGAGGCTGGCCAGGATCGGCGACCAGCCCTTGCGCCATGCGCCGACGTCGTCCGGGCTCTCGAGGCGGTCGTGGACCAGCCGGAACCGCACGCGGCCACCATCGACCGGCTCAAGGTCGAAGGCCACCCTGGTGAACGGTTGGTCCTGGCCGGCGTCCTGACCGTCGGGCTCAGGCCGGAAGCTGTAGACAAGCCGGCGCGGCGGATCGCACTCCAGGACCACGCCGGTGTCGGTGACCACGTCGCTGCCGCCGTCGTAGAAGCGCACCGGCGACCCTTGCGTCCAGTCGGATTCGATGCGCCGGTCGAACCAGTACCGGCGCGTGAGCTCACCAGAGGTCAGCGCCGCCCACAACCGCTCCGGCGTGGTGTTGATGTCGGTCTCGTACACGAAAGCAGGCTCACTCACAGGGTCTCCTCCTCCAGTTCACGCTTGAGGTCCGCCAGCGCCATCACGCGCCGGCGCTCGTACTTGCCGATCCATCGCCCGGCGAGGTCCACGATCGGCGCCGGGTTGAGGAAGTGCCGCTTCTCGCGACCGCGCCGCAATGCGACCACCAGGCGGGCTTCCTCGAGGACGGCCAGGTGCTTGCTGACCGCCTGGCGGGTCATGTCCATGTGGGCACAGAGCTCGCGCAGCGTCTGACCGTTGTGGGCATGCAGGCTGTCGAGCAGGTACCGCCGGCTGGCATCCGCGAGGGCGCGGAAAACGTCGTCGTCGTCGTCGTGCATGGCCTTCACATTAGGCAACCATACGGTTGCCTGTCAAGCTACCCTGCCTGCTGCTCGCTGTTCACCTTCACCCTGACCCGTATCTCCGATCGCCAGCTCCAGCTCGACGTCCAGGTGCCAGAGGGCCGCACTGATGTGCTGGACGCCATCGCCGCCCTTCTGGAGGCCGGCCAGCACCGCCACGGCCAGCCACCCGACGCCGTGCTCCAGCGGCACGCCAGGGCCAAGCTGGCCGAGGTGGACGCCAAGATCGCCGACCTGCACACCATCCGCGGCGCGCTTGAGGCTGCGCTGGAGGCCGGCTGCCAGGACCTCATCGCCTGCGCGGGTATCCCCTCCTGCCCACTGCCATTTGCCGGTCTCGCCGGCGCTCCGACCCGGACCTGACCGACAGGAGCGCTTATCGTCGACGTCAACAGCGGGACGACGGTCCCACGGGACGTCCTGGTGGCCGCGGCCGGCCAAGGCCTGCTGACAAGCGCATTGAGTCGGACCACTACGACCCAGGGGACCAGGCCGGCATTGGGGCAACGCGGGCCAGGATGTGCTCAACGTCACCATCCGGGTGTGACGTCTGGCACCGTTTATTCCCTTTACGACTAGCGATAGGAGTGCCACGATCGGGCTTTCAGGCCATCCGCGCATAGATTGAACGGAGCGGTGGCGATGGCGGACAGCTCGCGCCGAGCGAATACCCGGGCCGAGCGCATGCAGCGCCCCACCGGCTGGGACGAGACCACCAGCTCGGACAACACCGTCGTCCCCCAGCCCGCGCTCGCGGTCCGCGGCGGCGGGGAGCTGGAAGGCCGGGTCCTGGAGATCGGGCCAGGGACTCAGGTGATCGGACGCCAATCAGACTGCAAGCTGTGTATCGACGACGGCTTCGTTAGTCGCCGGCATGCCATCGTCGTCCGGGACCACGCCAGAGTCACGGTCCAAGACGCCGGCTCGGCCAACGGCACCAGCGTGAACGGTGAGCCGCTCCATGGAGACCCGAGGGCACTGCGGTCTGGCGACGTTGTGCGGGTCGGCAGGGTCGACCTGGTCTACCTGGACGGGTTGGAGACGCCGACGCGCCGCCTGGCCCTGCTCCGACCGCCCGAAGGTGCCCCGCCGGTCGAGGTCCTGTCCCGCGCCGCCTCCGAGGACACGCCCGTACTACAACCGCCAGCCGCCCTGGAACCCGGTCGGTTGACGACCCACGCCCCCTCGGCCTTGGCGCCGGTACAGCTGGCCTGGAGTACCGTCGCCGCGGCCGTGGCCGCCCTTGTCCTGTCGGGTCTGCATGTGGATCGGCTCAGTCAATCCTGGCTCGGCTCGATGGGCGCCGCTGCGTTGACCAGCGTGGTCGCCACCGTCATTCAGACACGAGGCCGCGGGCAGTGGTGGCGCTTGACGGGCGGGGCGGGACTGGCCTTCGCGCTCGCCGTGACCGGTGTCAGCCTGCCTGAGTTGGGCCTTCACCGGGCGCTCACCAACTCGAATCGCCCCGCGACGTTCGTGCCGCCGCAGCTGGCCCCGTCAATAACAACCACCACGACAACAACGACAACGACCGAGCCGCTATCGGGTCCCCACCTTAGCGTCGATCCCAATCCGGACACCTGCCCGGACACAGCGGTCGACCAAACGGTGACGTGTCCAGTGGCCACGATCACGAGTACCGGCTCGGCATCCCTGCTTGTCAGGTCGTTCGAGATTGTCGGACCGGCAGCTGGAGAGTTCCAGGTCGTTCCGGACGTCACAGCCACGGACGTCACTGGCACGACCGCTGCCGGTACGAGCTGCCTTGAGAAGCCGTTGGCGCGCGATGAGTCCTGCAGTGTCATGGTGACCTTCCAGCCCAGGCAGGCCGGGCTCCGGTCGGCGACGCTGATCGTCCACCAAAACCTCCCTCCGCCCGACACCGGGACACCGGTCGCCCTGAGCGGGCATGGCGTCAGCGAGCCGACCACCACGTAGCCGTTCGTGCGGTGAGCCGGCCACGCGGGCGAGGGCCGGTATCGTGGGCTGGGCGAGGCCGGCGTGGCCGCGCAACCTTGCCCCAGGCAGCGGAGGGATGTCCCCCCGACGCGCTGGTGGGGTGCCTTGAAATCCTGACCCTACGGCGCGGTTGGAAGACGGTCGCACACGGCGGCGACCATGGCCCCGGTCCCGGCGCCGGCGATGGAACCGATCACCACATCGCCCGGGTAGTGCACGCCGGTGTGCACCCGCGAGTAGGCGACCACGGCGGCCAGCAGCCGGATCGGCACGGCCAGTCCCGGCAGGTGGCGGCCGACCGCGTAGGCGAACGCGAACGCCGAGGCGGCGTGGCCGGAGGGAAACGACGTCGATGCGGGCATCGGCACCAGCCGGGCCCGCGACAGGTCGGCGTCGACCCGATCCGGCCGCCGCCGTTCGAGAATCGGCTTCATCGCCAGGTTGACCGTCGCGGAGGTGACACCGATCGAGACGACACCCTCCAGCGCCGCCCGCCGTCCGCGGCGGCCGCCCAGCAGCGCGATCACCGCGGCGATGCCCAGCCACAGCCGCGAGTTGTCCGCGGCGTCCGAGAGCCGGCGGACGGGGCCGTCAAGGGCGGCGGTGGGCGTGCGGGCCACCGCCTGGTAGACGGCCCGGTCGACCGCTCCCAGCTCCCGCAACGCCTCGACGACCCAGCGATATGTCGGACTCCGCCGGGCTTCGACCTGGCGGGCGAGTGCGTCGCCAACGGTCTCAGGAGGCTTGTCTGTCGGTGTCATCGCGAGGATTCTACGGTCAGGCTGGAGGTCGCGGATGAAGTCGGTGCCGGCAGCCCGTCGGGTGAGCGCGATCGTGGCGTTGGTCGCGGTCGTTGCCTTGGTTGCGATCACAGTGGTGGTGCTCGCCCGGCACCTGCTCTGGCTGGTGGTGGCGATCGTGTGCCTGGGGGTGGCGGTCGCCGCGGCCGCCTACGCGGTCGCACGAACCGGCGCGCGGCGGTTGGTCGCGGTGGTGGTGGCGGTGCTGGCGTTGGCCGCGCCGCTGGTGCTGGTCGTCGCCTACGGCCAGTTGCTGCAGCTGCTGTTTCTGATCGCGCTGGGGGTCATTGCCGGGGTGGCGACTCGCTATGCGCTCGGACGCGACATCAAGTCGCTCAAGAGCGGCCCGACCCCGGGTGTCGCCGTGGAGCCGGCGACCCGCCCGGTCCTGCTCATGAACCCCAAGTCGGGCGGCGGCAAGGTCGAGCGGTACCGGCTGGTGGAGGAGGCCCGCCGTCGGGGCATCGAGCCGGTCGTGCTGGCGCCTGGAGACGACCTGCTCCGGCTGGCCGAGGAGGCGGTAGCCCAAGGCGCCGACGTGCTCGGCATGGCCGGCGGGGACGGCTCCCAGGCGCTGGTGGCCGGCGTCGCCATGCGCCAGGAGGTCGCGTTCGTCTGCGTCCCCGCGGGGACCCGCAACCACCTGGCCATGGACCTCGGGCTCGACCGTGACGACGTGGTGAGTGCCCTCGACGCGTTCGGGGAGGCGGTGGAGCGGCGGATCGATCTGGGCCTGATCGGCGACCGGGTGTTCGTCAATAACGTCACCGCCGGCCTGTATGCCAAGATCGTGCAGTCCCCGGCCTACCGGGACCGCAAGGTCGGCACCGCCCTGGAGTTGCTGCCAGGAATGCTCGGCCCGGACGCGGTGCCCTTTGACCTGCGGTTCACCGGGCCCGACGGGACCGAGCACAACTCTGCCCACCTCATCCTGGTCTCCAACGACCGCTACGAACTGGGCCGCGCTGAGGGCTTCGGCTCACGGCGCCGCATGGACGCCGGCACCCTCGGCATCGTCGCCGTCAGGTTCCAGTCCTCCTGGGAGGCCGCGGAGCTCGCACGGATGCAGGCCCCCGGACGGACCCGTCGCCCAAGCGGCTGGATGGAATGGACCGATACCAGCTTCGAGGTCCGGTCCGCCGAGCCGGTCGAGGTCGGCATCGACGGCGAGGCGATGCTGCTGGACCCACCGATCCGGTTCCGGGTCGTCCCGGCCGCGCTGCGGGTGCGGATCCCACCCCATGCCCCCGGCTACTCTCCCGCCGCCACCGTGCCAACCCCGAGCTGGCCCACCATCACCGCCCTGCTGCAGACGGCCGCCGGCCGACCGGTGACGATCGAGCCGTAGCAGAGAACACCGTCCGCGATGCCGCCGGCGTCCGTGCTCGATGAGCCGACCCGAAAGCGCCGGGCTGCCAACGGGAGCCGGGTCGACCGCGCGGGCCTCGGCCCGGGTGCGTCATCTATCCTCGCGCACGATGGTCCGATACTCGGCCACCAGGTCAGGGTTCGCCTCGCGGTGCGCCTGGTGCTGCTGCTGGGCCTGGCGGGCTTGGCGTTCCGCTTGGCGCGCTGGCCGGCGGTGCGGTCGCCGAGGCGCTCGGCCCTCGCGGCGCGCTGCTCGGCTCGGTCAGCATCCTGCTGGCGGGGCACGATCGCGGCCTGTCTGTCACCCCTGCGCACCGCAGCGCGTCGTCCACGCGCCGATGCGCCGGCTAACTCGACCCAGCAGCCCTGACCTCCACCAGCGGCCCAGAGCCGACGGTAGGCTCGCACCAACCGGCAGCGCCGCGCCATCACCCAGCCACGAATACGGCGGGACCCTGGAGGCTAGGCGGAGCCCGCCGGGAACAACGGCGGCCATGACCAAATCGCAGCCGACCAGCGCGGCCACGATCAGTCGGCACCCTGACCGTTCGCGGCGCCTGGTACACGCGTGGCCTAAAGGCGGTCCAGGACAGCCCATGCCACCAGCGCGGCACACAGAACAAGCAGCGCCACACCCAGGGGATGCCATCTCGTCGTGTAGTTGGGATGGTTCTTAGGAAGCCAGCGCATCGCCGCCCTTTGTTCCCCGGCCAGGACGCGCTTGAACCGCGCAGCTGGCCGGCGGACACGACCGGGTTGACGATCACGACGATGGGATGTCTCCCCCGGCGTACCGGCCAACGCTGTTCACCGTGGCACCGCGCGGCGTGGCCCAGGCGCTGAGCGTCAGTCGAGGACCGCCAGGTCGAGCTGGCGCAGCCGCGCGGGGTCGGCGACCACCTCGATTTCGACGATCTTCCCGCGCCTGACCGTGAAGCCCATCACCGCAAACAGCCGTCCATGCGGAGCAATGACCACGCCCGCGGCGCCGTTCACCAGCGCCGATTGCGCGAACCGGGCACGCCGCCGCGCGAAGATCAGCGCCTGCTCTGCCACGGCCGCCGCGCCGCGAACCACCATCGAGACGCCCGCCGGTGCGGCGCCGCGGTCGGCTCGGACCACGACGTCGGGGTCCAGCACCGCGAGCAGCGCGGCGAAGTCACCCCGGCGCGCGGCAGCGAAGAAGGCGTCGACCACCTCGCGCTGGCGGGCCAGATCGACGTCGGGCATCGCGGCCACCCCCTGCACCCGACGGCGGGCGCGGCTGGCGAGCTGGCGTGCCGCGGCCGGGGAGCGGCCCACGATCGGGGCGATCTCGTCGAAGGGCACGGCGAACATGTCATGCAGCACGAACGCCAGCCGCTCGGCGGGCGCCAGCGTGTCCAGCACCACCAGCAGCGCCAGCCCGACCCCCTCGGCCAGCAGCGCCTGCTGCTCGGGGTCGACCCCGTCCTGGCGGCTGACGATCGGGTCGGGCAGGTGCACGCCGAGGGGCTGCTTGCGCCGGGAGGTGCGCACGCGCAGCAGGTCCAGGCACTCCCGCGCGACGATAGTCGTCAGCCAGCCGCCCAGGTTCTCCACGCCGCTGGTATCCGAGCGGCTGAGCCGCAGCCAGGCTCCCTGGACGGCGTCGTCGGCCTCGCTGAGCGAGCCGAGCAGCCGGTAGGCCACCGCCCGCAGGTGGGGGCGATGGGCTTGGAACCGCTCCGCCAGCCAGTCGCTCTCGTCCATCGGTCACATCCTCTGCTCGCGTTCCGACATAGCAGTGTCGAACCAGACCCAGCCGATGTGACAGGGAGTACAGCCAGGTGCCATCCGCGGCCGGACGCTTCGGGGGCCACGGCAGGCAACGCCGGTATGGATGTGTCCATGAGGGCGCAGGGAGATATGCCATGACGCACGACACGAACGCACGCGCGGACTTGCCCGGCCGGGGCCGGGTCGAGGCGGACGGTGAAGCACCGCCGCCGTTGGACCCGCGGCGGTGGCTGGCTCTCACCGTCGTCCTGGTCGCCGGGTTCATGGATCTGCTCGATGTGACGATCGTCAATGTGGCGGTCCCGAGCATCCTGAGAGATCTGCAGGCCGCCTACGCGCAGATCGAATGGATCGTGGCCGGCTACGTGCTGGGGTTCGCGGCGGTCCTCATCACCGGCGGGCGACTCGGCGACATCTTCGGGCGCAAGCGGCTCTTCCTGATCGGTGTGGGGGGCTTCACGATCGCTTCGGCGCTGTGCGGTGTCGCCGGCGGCCCCGCCATGCTCATCGGCGCGCGGTTCCTGCAGGGCGCGATGGCCGGCCTGATGGTCCCGCAGATCCTGGCGATCATCCATGTCACGTTCCCGGCTGAAGAGCGGGGAAAGGTGTTCGGTCTGTGGGGCGGCGTCTTGGGGTCCGCGTCCGTGGCCGGGCTGATCGTCGGTGGCCTGCTGGTGCAATGGAACCTGGCCGGTCTGGAATGGCGCCCGATCTTCCTGGTCAACGTGCCGGTCGGGCTCGCCGCCATGCTCGCCGCCTGGTTCGTCGTCCCAGAGTCCCGGTCACCGGCTGCGCCCAGGCTCGACCCCATCGGGATGGTGCTGGCGGTGACGGGCGTGCTGATGCTGGTCTATCCGCTGACCGAGGGCCGCAGCCTCGGCTGGCCGGTCTGGACCTTCCTGCTCATGGCGGGCGCGGTGGTGGTGCTGGCCCTGTTTGTTGCCTATGAACGGCGGCGTACCAGGACGGTGGGGTCGCCGCTGGTGGTGCTCAGCCTGTTCCGGGCGCGGACGTTCGCCTCGGGCATGGTGGTGTGGCTGATCTTCTGGGTCGCACTTGGCGGCTTCTTCCTCGTGTGGACGCTTTATCTGCAGGTTGGGCTCGGCTGGACGCCCCTGCGCGCCGGCCTGACCGCTGTCTCCTTCGCCGTCGGCGCCGCGGCCGGCGCGGGCCTATCGGTGCAGGTACTCACGCCGCGATTCGGGCGCCGGGTGCTGATGGCGGGAGCGTTGCTGAACGCCGTCGGGTTCGGCGGCTACGCCTGGGTCGGTTCCCACTATGGCCCCGCAATCCACTCCTGGCAGATGGTGGTGCCGCTGGTCATCGCGGGCGTCGGCTTCGGCCTGGTGGTCGCACCGATGATCGACGCCATCCTCACCAAGGTTCCCGTCCGGGACGCGGGGTCTGCCTCTGGGCTGCTGAACACCACCCAGCAGGTTGGCATGGCGCTCGGCGTCGCGTTGGTCGGCGTGCTCTTCTTCACCCTGCTGGCCAGTGGTTCCGGGCGCGGCGTCGACGCGGTCACGGCCAGCCTGCGTGGGCAACTGACCGCCGTGGGGGTTCCGACGCCGGACCAGGACGGCATCGTCGCGGGCTTCCGAGCCTGTGTGCATGACCGGTCGGCGGCGACCGACCCCACCAAGGTACCCGCCAGCTGCCAGATCGGATCGGCCCAGCCGGGGTCACCCCCGCCGGCCCAGGTGCAGGAGTTGTTGACCCGCGCCGGCGTGCAGGCCAACGCGCAGAACTTCTCCCGCACCTTCAGCATCACGCTGTGGTATGCGGTGGGGATCCTGATTGTCGTTTTCCTTGGCTTGTTCGCGCTTCCCCGCCAGGTGCGGGCCCGCGATCTGAATGCCGAGCTGTCGGCGCTCGAGGACTACCACGTTCGTGTCATCGGAAGGGGGTAAGACCGTGGCAGTTCTGGTGATCGCACGGCCACGGAAGGGCCGACCCGTGGGTCGACGCGGCCGGCTGACCCGCAACTGGCAAGTGCGGGCTCGTGCTGGCCTCCAGCGCATGCCAGATCGCTTGGTCGGCGCTGGCACGTCAGCTCCCTTGAGGACCATCCACAAGAGATCGTGACGAAGGAGGCGAGATGGCCGCGATCGTGGAGAGCATCGAGATATCCCGTCGTCCCGACGACATCTTCGCCTATGTGACCGACTTTTCTTATTTTCCCGAATGGCAGGCCAGCATTGTGTCGGTACGCCGGGAGGGTAATGCCCCGCTCGCCGTGGGCTCCAGCGCCGTCGTGACCCGGCGGGTCGGTCCTCGGGAGCTGCCGGGGACCGAGGAGATAACCGAGCTGAACCCTCCGAGGACCTGGGTGGTGCGCGCTGTCGGCGGCCCGGTCAGAGGGATTGTCAAAGGCGCGATTGAGCCGCTCGATGGCGGCAAGCGGTCGCGCGTAACGATCGCCATCGAGCTCGAGGGGCGCGGGATCGGCAGGCTGCTCGTTCCGCTCGTCGCCCGCCGGCAGGCGCGGAGGCAGCTGCCGAAGAACGAGCAGCAGCTGAAGGAGTCGCTCGAGCGGGACGCGTAAGCCCAATAGGCGACTCGCTTGGCGTCTCGCAACTCCCGGCTGTACTGGTAGCGCTGCGTGAGCCAGACGCCTCCGAGCGCCACCAGCAGCGCCCTTCGAAAACACCCGTGCGCCCAAGGCGGCCGGCAACCGCGGCCCACGTCGGGTGTTGTTGTCAGGTTCGGGGCAAAAAGGCCCAGCGGCGTCCTTCTGTATCCCAGGCCAGCCTCACCGTCGGTGGCCCGCGCCAGTAGCGCGCGCTGTGGTCGTCCTGGGGCACCTCGCCGCGCAGCATGGCGAGCACGATGCGGATCTTGTCGTCGATGGAGTTCACAGGGGCGGCTCAACAGGATTTCTCTACGGATGGGCCAAGGGGCCGGGTTTCGCCTCTCAAGAACCCCGACGCAGGACACGAAGTAGGGGACTGCGGTAGCAGCGGCCAATCCGCCCAGCCTCCAAGGAGGGAGGTCCCCCAATGCACAGAACGTTTCTGCCCATCGTGTCGCTCACCTTGTGCGCCGGTCTCGTCAGCCTCACCCCAACCAACGGCCAGCCAGTGCCAACCGAAGAAACCCGAATCCTCTCGTTTGGGGTAATTCCGTCTAACGGGTCCGCCGCCATCGACATAATCGGCGGCTTGGAGGACGGCCTGCTAAGCGTCTCGTGTGCGGGCAATACGCCAATTGGCGGACCGGTCGTACCGCTGGCGGTCATGAGCGATCTTGGCCCGCATGTGATCAGCGTGCGCGTGGTGAGCTGGGCTTCAGGCGACCACCTCGCCCTCGTCAACAAGCCCGGGGTGACCGTCACCAGCGTGAGCGTCACCTGCGCGATCGACGCGCCCACCAGTTTCTGGGAAATCCCAGCCGTCGCCGCCAAGGTTGCGCAGCTCCGCCAGCAGGCACGCCAGTAGCGGACCGCAAGGTCCATGCGACGGCGGGCCAAGTCCAGTACGCATCGTGTCGGCTCGGGGCTATGGCTCGCCCAAGGCGTCGGCGCGCATGAAGCGGCTGACGGCGAAGGACCAGAGCGTCGAGAGGATCGCCACGAGCAACAGCGCGAGCAGCCACGGTGCTGGTCGCACCCAGCCGACGACCAGTGCCACGACCGCTCCCCCGGTCATTGCGAGACTGAGGGGTCCGAACACGAAGAACAGGCGCTCGGCATCGACGAGCGCCCGTTCGGTAGTCGACCGGCGCACGCGTCGCGGCGCGCGCCGCTGGTGGCACCACGACACACGCTCCGTCGTCCCGGGCTTGCCCATCACCGACCGACAGCCATACGCTGGACGCGGAGCCCTCGGAAGAGCCCTTGGCTCCGTCGCCGGCCGCTGCCGGACTCGATTATCTCGACGGGTCCGGCGGATCTGCCGGCCACAAACTTGCGGGCTTCGAACGCCGGGCCCGGGTGCGTCTACTAGAGCGTGTCTGGCCCGATGCCATTTGGTAGCTCCCGCCGGTCCTGGATCATCATTCGAACCGATAGAGGCGGAAACGTCGTGGTCGGGCACGGAGACCTGGCCGCAGAGATCGAAGGTCCAAGCGCATGCGTGTGATGACCTGGAACCTGCAGTGGCGCGAGCGCGCTGACTGGCGTGAGCGCCAGCGCGGGATCCTGTCGACCCTCCGGGCCGTGCGGCCGGACATCGCCGGCCTGCAGGAGGTCTGGGCCACAGCAGAAACGACCCAGGCGGCGCTGCTCGCCGACCAACTCGGGATGCACTGCGCCTTCGGGGCACCGTCCCTGCCGCCGCCACCAGGGCCGCCCGGGCGGCCGGATCAGGCCGGCGTCGACGTCGGGGTCGCCGTGCTCAGCCGCTGGCCCATCCGGGACGTGCAGCAGCACCGGCTCGCCTCCCGGCATCGCCCCGAAGTGGTGGCGCTGGCCACCGAGGAGGCTCGCGGGTTGACGTGTCACAGCCTGTGGGTGCCAGAAGGTGGGTCTTGGGCCTGAGCTGGGCGTGTAGGCCGTTCACGCCCTGGGCGGCTACTACCTCGGCCGCCGTGCCGTTCTGTCGACGTTTCCCATCTGCGTGGCTCTCCCCTACCGACGATGCGCTCGTCACTGCAGGTGACTTCATCTGCGGAAGGGCTCCCGGAGCGGTGGGGCGCCCGGCACTCCGAGCGCATGGGAAACACCACAAGCAGCCCCAGCGCGCTGCCGCCTGCTCATCAAGGGCGGCTTCGCTGTCATCGACCGCCAGCAGCGCCGCCTGCACGACCGCGCCCACACCCTCGGATTCGCCGACCTCGACAGCTGCCTCGTGGCGCGCTGCCAGGACGACGCGAGCCTGGTCCAGCTCGCCGGCGAGCTTCACACCACGATTGATGTGATCCGTCGTCTCATTGACCAGGCCGGCATCCAGCGGTCCTCACCGAAGGTCCGCAGCGCCCGCCAGCGCCGCCTCGCCACCGACCGGCGCCTGACCGAGCGGGCGGCGCAGCTCGGCTTTGCCAGCCTGCAGGCCTATCTGGTCGACAGCGTGGCCCGGCAGGGGTGGAAGCTCATCCTGGTCGCCAGTGAGCTTGGCATCGACCGGGACACCGTTAGGGACCGGTTGGACCGCCTGGGGCTACGCGGGACCAGGCAGACCGCACGCTAGCCAGCGACGCGCGCTGACGCGGGTGGGTGAGCCAGGGTCGGCGGTGGTGTTGGAGCAAACCTTGGAGCAAGCACTGCTCTTTCAGGACGTGAAGCAGGCCACCAGGTGGTGGCGCTCGTAACCCTGTTCATTGCGCGGCTGGATCGCCTCTGGCACTCAGCTGTAGCGGCTCATCAGTCACTTTAGGAGGGCTCGATTGGCGTGCTGCCGGCCCCAGGAAATCACCTCGACGGCCACCGGTCAGCGCACGACGCGATAGGTGATGTGCGTCGCGAACGGTGACTGGAGCAGGCGCAGGTGCTCGAGGCTCACCGTCTCGTGGAAGTCGTCGAACAGACGCTTCCCGCCGCCGAGCACGACCGGCGCGATCGAGATCGACAACTCCTCCACGTGCCCAGCGCGCAGCGCCTGGCAGATGACATCCGCCCCGCCCATGACGAACACGTCCTTGCTCCCCGCCGCCGCGCGCGCCCGGGCAATCGCCTCGTCCAGCCCGTTCACAAACGTAAACCCGGCGCCGGCGGGAGCGTCCCCCAGCCGGTGCGTCACGATAAAGAACGGCACGCCAAACGGATTGTGCCCACCCCACGCCTCCGCTGCCTCGTAGGTGTTGCGACCGCCGACGACGGCGCCCACGCGAGCGAACGCCTCGTCGAGGACCTCCTTGTCCGCGCCCGTCGCCTCGCCACGTGGCTCCTCGTCATAGCTCCACGGCCCGCCGAAGACCCAGTAGTGCAATCGCTCACCGCCCTCGCCCAGGCCGCGGCCCGGCCCGTCGTTCGACCCGGTGATGTAGCCGTCCAGCGAGGTCGTGATTCCTGCGGCAACCTTTGTCATCGGTCGTTCCTCCTTGGTCGTCACCATCATCGGTCAGGACCGGTGCACCCATCGAAACTCATCAGCGCCCATCAGAGGCTCATGCTGTCGCTGTTGACGCCAGCTGACCATGCAGATGCTCTCGGCGGTCTGGTACTACACCACTATCAGCTACTGGACCAGCGTCGCGGGAGCAGTCGTCACGCAAGCGTCATCGCCCGGCTCGATCTGCAAGCTCAGGCGGGCCGGCGCAAGCCGCCGAGCGGGAGGCTGCACCGCCGGGAGGTGCCGCTCGTGAGCGTTGTGACCAGTCCGCCGAAGGCGCTGCTGTTCGACGTGTTCGGCACATGCGTCGACTGGCGCTCCAGCGTCATCGGCGAAGGCGAGGCGCTCGCCCGCCGCTTGGGCTTGGAGGGCGTGGACTGGCCGGCGCTGGCCGACGCCTGGCGGGCGCGGTACCAGCCGCAACTGGAGACCGTGCGCAGCGGCAGGCGGCCGTGGACCAAGCTCGACGTCCTGCACCGGGAGGCCCTCGACGGCGTGCTGGCCGACTTCGCGCTGGATGGGGTGTCCGAGCAGGACCGGACCGACTTCAATCTCGTCTGGCACCGGCTGGCGCCCTGGCCGGACACGGTCGAGGGTCTGCGGCGGCTCAAGCAGCGCTTCATCATCGCGCCGAACTCCAACGGGCACATCGCGCTGGTGTTGCACCTGTCCAAGCGCGCCGGCATGCCGTGGGACGCGATCCTCGGCGCCGAGATCGCGCGCGCCTACAAGCCAAGTCCCGAGGCGTACCTGCGCAATGTCGAGGCGCTCGGCCTGTCCCCGCCGGAGGTCATGATGGTCGCGGCCCACAACGGCGATCTGGCCGCCGCCGCCGGGTGCGGTCTCAAGACGGCCTTCGTCCCTCGCCCGACCGAGCACGGTCCCGGGCAGACCAGCGATCTGCGGCCCGACCACGAGATGGATCTCGTGGCGGTCGACTTTGTCGATCTTGCCCGCCAGCTCGGCGCGGTGAGACGGTGAGCATGGGCAGGCCATGGTCACGCCTTCCGGCTCAATGCAGCAGAGCTGGCCTGGGTGTGACGGCGTCAGGATCATCGGGTCGGCAGCAAACCGGCGTACGGGCACTGTCGCAGCAGCCCGCCATCGGGTACTTTCCGGATATCCTGCGACCTGAACCCGTGCCGCTTGAACTGCTCGGCGGTCACATGCCAGCAGTGTCCCGCGGCGACGTAGTACGCCCGCGAGTTGGACACCTCCTGAAACAGCGTGCCATCGGCAGGCAGATCCCGGTACCTGCGCATCTGCCTGGCGCCGATCCGCTTAACCTGTCGCCAGGGGTTGTCGCGGTCGCCGGTCAGCAACTCGAGCTGCTTGGTATCGGGTATCCAAAACAGCGCGCCCCCGACCTCGGTGAACGTCGCCGACTGGTTGTTCACAAACGGCTGCGACCCGGGCCGCACCGGTTGCACCTGGCGGCCTGTTCTGGCCCCCCGGTCACACGCCGGGGAATCATCTGCGGCGAATCGTGTCAGCTTCAGCAGGCCGAAGGTGACACGAAGACAAGAGTGGTGAGAACCGGCGTCCTGCAGTGCGTCGTCCAGCTTCCCGAAAAACGCCCGGTCGACCACCGCGACGAGCAGGTTGCAGACAAACTTTGCAACCGGGTGGAGCAGTACGGTACATACCTGGCCCGCATATTGGCCAAACGCTACTGCACCCCCCAACGCAACGATAGCAAGCCGCCGGGTGACCGAGGGGGAGAACCAGACCGCGCAGCCTCGAGACCAGCCGCAGCCGATGCTCAGCAGGGGGTCGGCGACCACCGGATAGTGGGCAGCCTTATGGGCGACGTGCTGCACGATCGCGTCGCCGCCTCGCTCGACGGTGTACCAGGTGGGCACTGGCTTGTGATCGGCGTGTGGGGTGCGCAAATCCATTCCTGCAGCTCACGGGTGCTAGAGAGAATGACCACCATACCGACCTCCCTGTCGACACGTTCGTGCTATCGACGCAGATACCGGAAGGTCGTAGCGTCTGGGTGGCACTTGAGGCCACAGAGGACCGTTACCTCCATCAAAGGGGTCGTAGTGTTTGTTCAGGTGATTCAGGGACAGGTGGCCGATGCAGGCAAGGTCCGCACCGCGCTCGACCGGTGGGTCCAGGAGCTCGCGCCCGGTGCCGCCGGCTGGCTCGGCTCGACCGCCGGAGTGACCGAAGACGGCCGGTTCATCGCGCTGGCCCGCTTCGAGTCCAAGGAGGCGGCCCGGCGCAACAGCGACCGACCCGAACAAGACCAATGGTGGACCGAGACCTCCAAACTGTTCACCGGGGAGGCCAGCATCCGCGACAGCAGCGACGTCACCGTCGACGTCACCGGCGATCCGGACAACGCTGGCTTCGTCCAAGTCATCCAGGGCCGAGGCAGCGACCCTGACCGCGCGCGGGAACTCATGGGACAGGACTCGTCCGAGTGGGCCGCCTTCCGCCCCGAGATCATCGGCAGCGTGGGGGTGGGACACGACGGCGGGGCCTACACCATGGCGTTGTACTTCACCTCCGAGGAAGCGGCCCGCGAAGGCGAACGCAAGGAGCCCCCACCAGAACTGAAGGCCCAGATGGACGAGATGGCGGCGCTGAGCGTCGGGGTGCCGGAGTTCTTCGACCTCAGGCAACCCTGGCTGCAATCCCCTCACTGAGCAGAAGACTCCGAATAGAGCTGTCTCGGCTCCTCGCATAGCCGCGGCCATGGTGGTGCGGCCACGCCGGGCTTCTGCGCGATGGCCTGCTTGAGGCCAGTACCCGCTTGTCGGCGTTCCCCATGCGCGTGGGCTCCCCGTTCCCCGACTGGGTTGGGACCGCTGATGCCCTGATGGGAGCGGATCTCCCGGAGTGGTGGGGCTCCCGGCACTCCGAGCGCATGGGAAACACCACCAGCAGCCCGTCTGCCTCGCCGCCTGGTCCTGAGTGGCGGCTTCACGGTCAATGATGGCCGCCACCGCCAGCGCGCCGCCCAGCAGCGCGTCGCTGCCCGCGTGGCGGAACTCGGCCTGCCCAGCGTGCGGGCCTACCTGGAAGACCGCCTGCTCACCCAGGCGTGGACCCTGGCGCAGGTGATGGGCGAGCTTGGCGCCGCTCCCGCCACCCTGCGGCGCCTGTTGGAGGAGCATGAGCTTTGTCGGGTGGCGCCGACCCGGCGGTAGCGGGTCGAGCGCATCCCAGGCAGCAGCTTCTACACCACGCCGCGGGACGTCACCCGGTGAGCCTGTCAGCGACGCCAGGGATTCCGTGGTGCTGACACGAGTGGGGCGACGCCTTCCCATCACCTGGTGGTCGCGCCGACGGGCGGCTCGGCGGGATCCGAAAGGTCGGGTAGATCAGGCCTCGGCAAAGTGCCGGCTTGTCTAGTTGGTGATGGTCGGGTGAGTGGACCGGGTAGATGTGGAGCAGGCACTCAGGGGCGGCCAGCGGTCCCGCCCCGGGGACCGGGAACACGCGCACTGGCCCGGCCCAACCTCCTGCCCACGACCCCACGGATACGAAGCTTCGTCCGCAAGCAGCGGCAATCCGCCCGCCGCTTCCCGCGCCAGAGCGACGAGTAGAAGAACCCTACCACCCGCACGAGGATCAGGTTCTGAGTCCTGACCAGCCGAAAGCTCCAAAGTCAATGCGGCTGGGCCATAGCCGACCCGCTACCAGTTGCCGTAGGCGTCGAGGCGAGGCGGTTGCGTGCCAGTGACCAGAGCGATGAGCGCTGCATCGACGCTGTCGCCGAGATACCAGACACCAGCATGGTCGAGGGCAAAGACGCGGCCTGCCTCATCAATGGCGAGCACCGAGTCGTGGTCGCCCTCCATGCCGATCGGGAACAGTTTGGTATCCAGCAGCTTGCCGAGATCGGCGAGCGTCTCAGCGGTAGCAGCCACCTGTGTAGGATCGATCGCAAACGGACGGCGACGCACGTCACGACCCGGGCCATCCTGCACGACATGGAGGCCGCCGAACTCACTCAGCGCCTCGGCCGCGGCAGGGAGAGCCTCGATCCTGGCGCCATTGCGGCCGACCTCCCCACAGACGACGTCGACCGCCGAGGCAACCTGCGCATCGGTATAGCGCCCCGCGGACCAGCCCTCGCCGCGGAGCACATCGGCTACCTCAGCAGGGAAACGCTCGGGAATCGTCTGTGCTCCTTCCTGGCTCGAGAGTCCTGCCGGGCCTGCGATCTTCCGCGGCTTGAGTCGGAACCCGAAATGGCGTGACAGCATCGCGCACGAAAGGCACGGCGGCGTGGTCGTGGCGGCCACCGGGTCACCGGACTCGCGCACCCGGTAGGTCACGATGTCGGCACCACCAAAAAGACCGGTACGAGCCTCCTCGAGCGTGATCGGTGGTTCACCCAGCGAGCGTCGGCGAGCATCCTCGGCATATAACGCGTCCGACAGCGCGGCGGCCTCCGAGCAGCGGTCGTATCCCCGCTCCCGATACTGCGGCGCGAGCCTGTGGCGGAAGAAGTCAAGAACGAGCGGATGATGGCGAGGCTCCTGATCGCCCTTCACGCTGCTCGACTTCACGAGCCGGTCGGTTAGCAGCAGATGGGTCACGGTCGACGGCGTCGCCACATGCCGCAGACGCAGCTGTTCCTTCATGAGGTAGCCGCGGTACAGCTGCTTGTTGTCCTTGGCGATCGAGGCGATCGTGGTGCGCTGACCGCCGGTCAGGTCTTCGGGGTTCTTGATCAGCGCCCACCGGGTGTGCTTGATTGTCGCCGCTTGGCCCTTGCGCCCGGACGACCGGAACTGGGCGGCGAGCCGCCGCCGCAGCGCGTCGAGAGCGTCAGTGGTCCATTTCACCACGTGGAACGGATCGAGGCAGATCACCGCCTGGCTCGCCTTCTCGCGCACCATGTCGTGGATCCACTCCGCGCCGTCAGCGGACACATGCGTGAGCCGCGCCACCCGGTCCTCCCCGAGAGCATCGAAGAAGGCCCGCAGCGTGGCGGCGTTGCGGCCTTCGGCTGCCCAGGCGAGCCGGCCAGTTTCGTGATCGGTGACCGCCAGCAGGTACCGGTGGCCCTTGCGGTAGGCGATCTCGTCGATGTCTATCTTCCGCAGCCCGTCGAGGCGGTCAGCCGTCCCGGCCAGCTCGGCCACGACCCGGGTGACGATGCCCGAGACCGCCCGCCACGACACGCGCAGCAGCATGGCGACCATCGTGGTCGCGGTAGGGACCGCCCTTGCGGGCGGCCCCCCGCACAGATCCCAGCGTGCGGGACTACCGCACTGGGCTCCTGCCTCGGGTGGTGGCGTAAAAGCGCACCTCGGGATAGGGGTGCAGGATGCGGGCAGGTGGGAGCCATCGTTGAGCGA
>WNGA01001529.1_pt1 | contig 68786 bp, 68 predicted proteins | sample 5400061 | NCBI WGS metagenome assembly WNGA01 (sample SAMN13153366, study PRJNA577476) | soil metagenome | isolation source: 100 cm soil or saprolite under grassland replicate 2 | place: USA:California | collected 2016-06-15
CCGCACGTACCCCTGCCGACGCTTCGCCCTCGCCCTTGCGGACGACGACGCACGGCTCGGAGCCAGTGCAGTTCGCTACTCCTTCACTGTTGGACTTTTTCATTCCTTTCAACTTGCCGGTGTGACCGGCGCACGGAGGCAACCATGAACGACATCAAGGCAGGTCTGAAGGTGAAAGTATCGATTCGGGCCGGTGGAATCACGAGGCAGCACAGCCGCACCGGCGTGAAGGTTCGCGTGGGCGTCAGGGCGGGCGCGATCTTGTGCCAGCACAATGGTCGCGTGCTGACTATCTGAAGCGGACGAGGCCGCGGTCGGTGGCGGCGACGAAGCCCCCGTCGGGCGCGTCGGCGATGTTGAACACCTCGACGGCGCGGTCGTCCGTAGGTCCGCTGCCGTCGGGCGGGAAGATGCGGCGCTCATCCGCGTCGACGTCAGCGACGGGTTCGCGATCGACGTGTACCCGGCGATCGCCTACGGGTTCGCCTCGCGCACTGTCACCGAGACCTAGATGGCGGGCGCTAGCTGGTTCTGGGAACCGGCGCGTAGAGCTCGAGCGGCTCGGTCTTGCCACGCGCGGTCATGGGAGGGACGGCGCGCCAGTCGTAACGGTCGCCGACCTGGGCGCGGGTGACGGCGGACGCGAGCACCGGCGTTCCGGCTTCCTTGGTGAGACCCTCGATGCGCGAGGCGACGTTCACGGTGTCCCCGATCGCCGTGTACTCGAGCCGGTGCGCGGGCGAGCCGATGTCGCCGACGACGGCGATGCCGGTGTGGAGGCCGACGCCGATCGCGAGCGGCACGGCGCCGCGCGCGGCACGGTCGGCGTTGAAGCGTGCGAGCTCGTCGAGCATCGCCATCGCGCAGTCGACCGCGTGCAGCGCGTGGTCGGGGTCGGCGAGCGGCGCGCCGAAGTACGCCATGATGCCGTCGCCGATGAACTTGTCGAGCGTGCCGCCGTGGCGGAACACGGTTTCGACCATGTGGCCGTGGTACTCGTTCAGCATCCGCACGACCTCGGCGGGCGCCAGCGTTCCCGAGAGGCGCGTAAAGCCGCGGATGTCGGAGAACAGCACCGTGATCTCCTGCGCGTCGGGCTCACCGGTGGACGTGGTCTGGTTTTGTAGTCGTTCGGCGATGCTGGGCGAAAAGTAGCGGCCGAGGCGCTCGCGCTTACGCTGCTCGCCGGCGATGTCCGCGACCAGCGCGCGCACGCGGCCGATGAGGTGCGCGGCCGCGCCGGTCGCGCACGCCAGCACGACGGCGGCCGCGCCCCATGCGCCGACGCGGATGCCCGCCTGCCGCTGCAACAGCACCTCGCACACCGCCGACGTGATCGCGACCAGCGCCACCTGCCGCCGGTCGAGCGACAACGCGCCCAGCAGCACCAGCAGTACGAAGATGCCCAGCGAAAACCCGGCCACGCCGCCCGGCGACGGCGACACCGCCAGCGACACCCACTGCGCCGCGAACACCATCGGCACATCCACGAACGCGACCCCCAGCCCCGCCCACCGCGCCGCCCGCGCCGACCCTCGCACCGCGACGTGCAGCGCCAGCGCGCCGGCGGCGTACACCCCGAGAATCCGCACCAACACCCCCCAGTCGGATTCCCCCGACGCATACGTTCGCAACACCCCCAACCCCAACACCGCCACAACCCCCGCGAGCCGCACCGCGGCCAGCGCCCGCGCCGTCCGCGTCCTCTGCGCGTCCAGCGCCCGCGCCACCAAGGCCGCGGTCTCTGCGTCGGGACTTGGCATTCCGCGCCCATCGTACCTTGACCTTCGACGTCACCGCAGCCGTTCGCCCTCGCCCCGCGAAGCGGGGAGAGGGTCAGGGCGGGTCAGGGTGAGGGGTCCCCAGCTTGACGCGGCGGGGGTCGAGGACTATCCCGGACAACCGAGACCCCGTCGTGCCGGTCAAACCCACAGAACCTTTCATGCTCGGCGTCACGGCAATTGACGGGCTGCGGCTCGGGCCCGCGCAGGCGACGCGCGCGTCCGGCGACACGCAAATGACCGAAGCCGCGCTCATCGCAGCGGTGCGCCGGGGCGAAGCCGGCAGCCGCGAGGCCCTCTACCACCGCTACAAGCGGCGGGTGTTCGCGCTCGCGGCGCGGATCGCGGGCGCGATGGAGGCGGAGGAGGTCGCGCAGGAGGCGTTCATCCGCATCTTCCGCGGGCTGCCCAAGTTCCGGGGCGACGCGGCGCTGTCGACCTGGATTCATCGCCTCGCGGTGAACGCGGCGCTGTCGCACCGGTCGCGGCGCGCGACCGCGTCCACCGACGAGCGGCTCGGCGACCACCCGATCGAGACCGCGACCGGCGAGACCCACGTCGAGCCCAGCTCGGGCGACGCCGTGCTGCGCGCGCGCCTCGAACGCGCGCTGCACCGGTTGCCGGCCGGTTACCGCACCGCGATCGTGCTCCACGACATCGAGGGCCTCGAGCACGAAGAGGTGGCCTCGATCCTCGGCTGCCACGTGGGAACGTCGAAATCGCAGCTGCACAAGGCGCGCGCCAAGCTGCGCGAGATGCTGGCGGCCGAGGGCATCACCGCCTCCGCGCTGGAGGGATCGCGATGAACCGGGGGAGCGACGCCGCAACGGTGTGCCCTCCGAGCGAGACGCTGTCGGCGCTGCTCGACGGCGATCTGCCCGCGCCCGAGGCGGACGCCGCGCGCGTGCACGCCGACGGCTGCACGCGGTGCCGCACGACGCTCGCGGAGCTCGGCGCGCTGGTGTCGGCGGCGCGCGCGCTCGAGAGTCCGGAGCCGCCACCCACGCTGTGGCGCGCGCTCGAGGGCGCTGCCGAGCCGCCGCCGCGCTGGTCGTGGGTCGCCATCAGGCCCTTCGTGACCGGCGCGCTCGCCGGCGCGCTCGCGGTCGGGGTGGTGGTGCTCGCGATTCCCGCGGCGCGCGAGCGCGTGGCCGCGCGCGCGACGCCCGCCGCCGCCCCCGTCGCATCGGCCATCCCACTCCCGCCCGATCCGCTGCTCGACGAGGCGGAGGCCGAGTTCGCGCGCGCCGCCGCCACGTACGAGCGCTCGATAGGCAAGCTGCGCACGCTGCTCGAGCGGACGGAGAAAGGCTGGAGCCCGGAGGAGCGCGCGCGCACCTCGGACCGGCTGGCGCGCCTCGATGAGGTGATCGCACGCTCGCGTGAGCTGGCACGCCAGTCGCGCGGCGACAGCACCGGCAACGAACAGCTGTTCGCGGCGTACCAGCAGAAGATCGCGTTCCTCGCCGCCGCCGTTCACCGCGGCGACGAATGGCGGGAGCCCTCGCGATGAGGCGCGCGCCCGCGACGCTGTTGTTATCGGCGGCGGCGCTGGCGCCGGCGTGCGCAGGCGCCGCCGCCGCGCTGCTCGGAGCGGCGGTCGTGTTGGTGCCGTCGGTAGCGTCGGCCGCCCGCGACGCGGGCGCGGCCGACGCGGTGCTGGTCGACCGGCGCGAGATCATCGTGCCCGCGCGCGCCGCCGAGGTCGTGCGCATCGAGAACCTGCTCGGCCGCGTCACCATCCGTGGTCGCGCGCGCCCCGGCGAAATCCACATCGTCGCCGAGAAGCGTGCGCCATCCGCCGAGGCGCTGGGCCGGCTGCGCGTCCACTACACCGCGTTCGAGAGCGGCGAGGTCGCGATCGACACCCGCGTCGAACTGGGCGGGCGCGAGCGCTCGCTCCCGCTCGCGGGCAGCGGCGTCGACCTGGTGCTCGACGTCCCCCCCGACGTCGCGGTCGAAGCCAAGACGTTCGGCGGCGACCTGACCGCCAGCGGCCTGCGCGCCGGCGCGCGACTCGAGACCACCGGCGGGCGCATCGGCGTCTCCGACGTGCACGGCCGCGTCGTCACGCGTCAGCTTCGTGGCGGCCAGAAGGTGGTCGCGGTCGAGGGCGACGTCGACCTCGACGGCATCGAAGGCGACATGGAGCTGCGCGATCTCACGGGCGCGCGCGTCGACGCCAAGCTGGTCGACGGCAGCATCCACGCCGAGGACGTCCGCGCCGGGCTGGTCCGCCTGGTCACCACCACCGGCCAGATCCTGCTGGTGGGCGTGATCCGGCCCGGCGCCCACTATGACCTGCGCAGCTACGCGGGCGACGTGCACATCGTCCCCGCCGCCGACGGCGCGGGTTTCGAGCTGCGCGCGCGCACGGCAGCCCCCATCGCCAGCGACGTCCCGCTGCGCGGATCGCGCCGCGAAGGCGAGTGGCTGCGGGCGGAATATGTCGGCCGGCGGGGCTCGGCGCGGACCCGAACCGCCCTCTTGGAGGTGTCGTCGGTTCTGGGGCGTCTCATCATCCAGCCTCGCGCCGGGGCCGAGATGCGCTAGGATTCCCCGCTCGATGCGGATTGGGGTCTTTTCCGACACTCACGCAAATCTCGAGGCGCTCGACGCCGTGCTCAAGGCGCTCGACACCGAGGCCGTCGACGAGCGGGTATGCCTCGGCGACACGGTGGGTTACGGCGCCAGTCCCAACGAGTGCTGCACGCTCATCCGCCAGAAGACCGTTCACACCATCCTCGGCAACCACGACGCCGCGGTCGCCGGCCGCATGGACTACGCCTACTACTACCACGCGGCCAAACACGCCCTGGATCTGCACTCGCGGCTGCTGACGCCCGAGAACATGCAGTGGCTCAAGGGCCTGCCCTACCAGGTGCGCAAGGGCGACGTCCACTACTGCCACGGCTCGCCGCTCAACATCGAGGAGTTCGACTACATCTTCGCGCGCGACCAGGCGGCGCAGTGCCTGGAGATCTGGGACGACCTGGCGGCGCTGACGCTGATCGGCCACTCGCACCTTTGCAAGTCGTTCGCGCTGTCGCCCGACGGCGTGCACGAGGTGGTGTCCGACAGCTTCGAGCTGCGCCCGGGATGGAAGTACATCGTCAGCGTCGGATCGGTGGGCCAGCCCCGTGACTACGACCCGCGTGCCAGCTACGTGCTGTTCGACACCGTCAAGAAGCAGTTCGAGTTCCGGCGCGTGGAGTACGACATCAAAGCGTCGGCGGAGAAGATCTTCAGCACCGATCTCGAGCCCAACTTCGGGCACCGCCTGTTCATCGGCGTGTAGCCGTGATGCGGCCAGCGGTCGTGGTTTTCGTCGCGACGCTGTGTCTGGCGGCGCGCGCTGCCGACGCGGCGGATCCGAAGCGCACGACGTCGACCTGCGCCGCCGATGACCCGATCCCGACCCCGCCCGGTTGGGTGGGCTGGGAGCGATCGGGGGTGGTCGCGTGGGAGGCGGTCGAGATGCAGGGCGGGATCGTGCCCGACATCGAGGAGGACCGCGCGCACGCGCCGCCCGGCTGGTGGCGCTACCCGAGCCCGATGCGGTCGGCGGAGCTGCTGGCCGACGAGGCCAAGAAGCCGAAGGGCCTCTACACCGCGGTCGCGCCCGGCGACCTGCAGACCGGCGACCTGGTCGTGCGCACGCGGGGCGCGGGCGCCTGCGGCAAGATGGCGGTGATCGCGGGCCTGTCCGACGATCAGTGGGTGACGATCGAGTCGCCCGACGGCGCCAACGTCAAGATCCCGACCGCCGAGAGCCCCGAGCCGGCCAAGCACACGCCCGACACCGTGTTCTTCGACGGCAAGAAGCTGCGGCCCGAGGCGCGAGCGTACCGGCTGGCGGTGAAGAAGGACAGCACGCTCGGGCACGTGCGCGAGCTCGAGCGCGATCTCACCCACCTCGAGCGCACGATCGGCGAGCGTCCGCCGCTGATCCCGAGCAAGGGCCGCGGCGCGGTCGACGACAAGCTGCACGATCTGGTCGACGAGGCGGTGTCGCTGGCGGCGGACGCGGCGTTCGACGAGCAGCGCCGCGTGCTGACCGGGCGCGCGCTGACGCTGGCAGCGGCGCTCGACTGGCCGGGCGCGGCCGAGCAAGCCAAGGCGGTGCTCGACGACGCGCTCGCGCGCACGCCGCTGCGCCCGGACGCGATCCTGGCGCGGGCGAACCTGCACTTGCTCGCGGGCGAGAGCGATCGCGCCGCCGACCTCGCCGACACCGCGGTCGCGATGCCCGACGCGCCGCCGCGGCTTCGCTACGTGCTGGGGCGGGCGTTGCTCGCGCGCGGGAAGCAGGCGCCGGGAATCGAGGCGCTCAATCGCTACCTCGAGGCCGACCCGGCCGACCCGCGGGCGCTGGCGCTGGTGGCGAGCGCGGGCAAGACCCCGGCGCTGGGCGCGGTGCCGCCTCCCGAGGCCGGCGGCGAGCTCGTGTTCTCGGCGACCCCCGACCGCAGCCGCGCCCATAGCAAGAGCTGGGGCTTCGACGTCGAGTGGCCGCTATCCTGGCGGGTGGTCGCCGAGAGCGCGGTGCCGCAGAGCAGCCTCATCGTCGAGCTCTCGACCGGACGCGCGCTGCGCGACGACGGCGAGACCGAGCGCGCGGGCGCATCGCTCCTGGTGCAGCGGCCGGACGGGGGCGCTGCCGGCGCGCTGGTGAAGCGAGGCGCCCGCAACATGTTCCCCGAGGCCAAGCTCAAGTCGCTGCCGCCGCTCTTCCCGGGCAGCAAGCGCGAGCAGTTCCGCGAACGCAAGCAGGGCTCGCAGCGCCAGGGCGAGGTCACCAGCTTCGAGCGCGCCGGCTCGGTCTACTTCCTGGTTTTGAACGCCTCGACCGCCAGCTACCCCAAGCTCAAGGACGAATACGCCGGCTTCGTGAAGAGCCTCGCGCCCGTCGCGAAGATCACGGGCAAGCCCGCCGAGAAACCCGCCAAACCGAACTGAGGGCGAGCTCGAGGTGTTTGCGCTCGCCTACGCGTCCACCTCGGCGTGGTACGAATAGGCATTCGTACGCGCGTCATTCCCCGAGCGGTGGTCGTCGGCGTGCTCGCTCTCGCGAGCTGTAGCGGCGGCAACGGGTTTCCCACCGGGGGAACGATCCATCATTCGGACGGTACGCGACCCACGCTGTCCTTTGCGACCGGCGGCGCCAACAACCGCTACCTCCAGGCCGTGTGGGGCCAGACCGCCGACGACGTCTGGGCGGTGGGATTCGAGGGCACGATCCTGCACTGGGAAGGCAACCGGTGGTCGAGGTTCGGGAGCGGAACTACGACGATGCTGTATTCGGTGTGGGGCAGCGGGCACGACGACGTGTGGGCCGTCGGCGCGGCGGGCAGCATCTTGCGCTGGGACGGCAACGCCTGGGCTGCTGTCACGAGCGGAACGACGGCAAACCTTCTCGGCGTGTGGGGCAGCGGCCCGAACGATGTCTGGGCCGTCGGCGACAGGAGCACGCTTCTGCATTGGGACGGCACCACCTGGGCTGCGTCATCCTTCGTCAGCCCCGGGAGCTTTTACGTCACCTTCTACGGCGTGCACGGCACCGGCCCCAACGACATGTGGGTCGTGGGCGACGACGGCGATGACGTGATCGTGCACTGGGACGGGGCCTCCTGGGCGTTCACGCGGACGGGCGACGATCGAGGCCTTACCGGTGTCTGGAGCGTCGCGCCGGACGACGTCTGGATCACGACCGGCAGCGGCGTCCTGCATTCGATCGGCGGAGGCTGGTCGAGGCCATCCGCCGCCGAGGAGCTCTCCGCCGTATGGGCCAGCGGCCCCGACGACGTGTGGTTCGTCGGCGACCACGGCGCAGTGCACTTCGACGGCGTGGCGCCGTCTACAATCTCTCCAGCCAGCTTCGGGACGCTCACCGGGGTATGGGGCAGCGGTCCCGGCGACGTGTGGATCGTCGGCGGCATCGAGGACTAGCTCGGCTAGACAGCGATCAGTTCGACGGTGCCTTCGACCTCCAACCGAAGCTGGCCGCGGCCCGTGCGCAGTAGCCGGATGGGCGCGGCGTGGTCGTCGAGGCGGCGGCGCAGCAAGAGCAGGCGGGTTTCGAGGTTGTCGCGCAGGGTGGACAGCCGCAGCTGCGCGTCGAGGCGCAGCTCCTTGTTGCTGAATGTCGTGCGGCCGTCGCTGACGAACAATCCGACCAGCCGGTGGAGGATGCGGCCCGACAATCCCTTGATGACGTAGCGATCGTCGATGAACACGCTGTCGTCCTCGGCGTGGTAGCGGAAGCGCACGCGACGATCGCCGGCGACCGCCCCACCCGCCACGGGCGTGCGCGGCTCGGGCTCGTCGGCGCTCGCGAGCGCACGGACTTGCAGCGCGAGGTGGCGGGCGACGACGGACACGGCGGTTTCGTCCTCGTGCGCGAAGCGCAGCGCTCGCGCACTCTCGAGACCGAGGAGACCGACCAGCTCGCCGCGCACCGCGAGCGGAATCGCAACCAGGCTGAGCGGCCGCTCGAGCCCCGGCCACGGGATCTCCTTCTCGAGCGCGCTCGCGTCGCCGCTGTCGGTCACGATCTGGCGAACCGCGCGCGAGTAGCGCAGATCGCGGCCGAGCTGCGCGATCCGGATCGGGCGCTGCTGCGCGGCGGCCGTTCCCCACACCCCCTCGCCCACCGGGATCTCCGCGCCCGCGCCCGAGCCGGCCGCCCCCTGACTGTCGACGGTGAGCAGCCGCTCGCCGGTCTCGTCGGTCAGCATCAGCACGACGTGCTCATAGCCCATCGTCCCGCGCAGCCCCGCGAGCGCCGCCGTCACCAGCGACTCGAGATCGGTGCACGCCGACAGCGCCTCGGTCACGTGCGACACCGCCTCCAGCGTGGGAGGGGGCGGCGGCGACACCACCACCGCCGCGTCCGCCTCGGTTTCGGCTGGCACCTCCTCACACGAGAGCACGCGATAGATGTCCGCGCCGCGCAGCCGAAACACCTTCGACATCCCGGTCAGCGACGCGACCGCCGTGAGCCGCGTGTTCATCCGGTCGAAGATCGGTCCCGATTGTTCGGTCCGCTCATACGTAATGTCCAATCGGAACTGCCGTGTGTCGTCTGGGTCGACGACCCACAGCTGTGCGCGCGGGTTCTGCTCGATGTTGGCGCGGGTCTTGTTGAAAAATTGAAACGAAAGCGCGACGTGGGACGGACCGAGATAGTGGACGACCGACAGGTAAGTCACGTTCGGCGTCCCATCCGCTGCGGTCGTGCAGATCGTCGACGGGATCACGCCCTCGAGACAGCGGCGAACCTGGTCGAGGGTCACCCCCACCGCGCTCCCCCCTCGACCGCGCCGCCTGCGCCCGGCCCCGGCGTCTGACGGAAAATCACCGTGGGCACCAGCGTGACCCGCACGAGGTCGCGGCAGCGCATTCGGACCATGAGACCGGGCGAATAGCCGACCCCGCCGCAATTGACCAAGAACAGCCTCCAGTAGTTTTCGACCCAGTCGTCGTCTTCGCCGCCAGCCGCCTGGTAGCCAGCGCACACGCCCTTGATCTGAATCCCGCGGTAGTCGACCACGTTGCCCAGCGTCGCCGCGATGGCACGCCCCGGCCCGAGGTTGGCGAGACAGCCGGCGGCCTGCGCGCGCCCGACGAAGATGTCGATGCTGCGGCGATCGGAGGCGACGCGCGGCGCGAACGCCCGCACCAACGCCGGCGCCAGCTCGGCGCTCGCCGTCCCGATGAAGCTGGCGACCCCCGCATGAAGAAACGCCACCAGCTCAGGCACGAGCAGCCCACTACACGGTTCCGGCGCATCCACGCCGCCATCATAGCCGCCGCTCCCCCCCGTTCGCTCCTCTCGTCCGATCCGATCCCCTCGCCCCGCGAAGCGGGGAAAGGGTTAGGGAGAGAGGTCCGCGCTGTCTCCCCGCTACTTCGCCGCGTGCGCCGCGCGCGCCTTCTTGAGCTTCTCCATGCTCTCCGTGATCGCGTTGTAGACGGGATCCGGCACCTTGTGCGCCGGCACCGCGTTGCGCACCGCCGGGATCGACTTCAAGAACGCGTAGATCGCCTTGAGATCAGCCTCGGGCAGTCCCGCCAGATCCATCCACGGCATCGGCGGCAAGATCGCGCGCCCGTTGCCGCCCATGTGCTTGCCGTTGCGGAGCGCGTCCATGAACATCTTCTCCGTCCACGACCCGAGCCCCGTCTCTTTGTCCGGCGTCAGGTTCGGCGTGTACACGACGCCGAACGGCATCGCGAAGCTGGTGAACGTCGGCCCGATGAGCCCGATGTCGTGCTTGCCCGGTTTCCCCTCCGGATCCGGCGCGTCGGCCGGGTGCCCCGACAACATGCGTTTCATGTCCGGCACCGGCATCCCCAGCGCCGCGTCGAACATCCATGGCGTGTGGCAGTGGTTGCAGCCGCCGACCTGCACCAGCAGCGCCCCGCGCTCCACCGCGCCACCAGCGCCGCCCGGCTTCGGCGCCGCAGCCGCCGCGCCCTTCACCCCCGCCGCCAACGACGGCGCCGTCGCCGCCGCGCCGCAAACGGCGAGCGCCACCGCGCCCGCCAAACCGGCCCCGATCCAACTCCGGACCCACGATCGTTTCTGTTTCGTCATCGCTCGGACCTCCTTCACCCGAGCGAGAATGCCGAATCCCGCGCGTCCCAAACCCTAAATGATCCCTAACTTTGATCGGGCGAACGTGAGACTGACTAGCTTCGCCTTCTCGTCTCGTCGAGGGTGGCCTCCAAGAGCGGCAGCACGGCGAGGTCCTTCGGCCGCGCGGTCCGGCGTTTGATTGCAATGAGGGTCGGCAGATCCAACGCGCGAATCGTGGCTCCTCCCGACAAGCTGATCTCGCGAGTCGACGGCAGTAAATCCTCGTACGCTTTCCCATCATCGATGGTCCCGAGACAATCGAGGTCGCCGTATACGGTCGTAAGCAACTGATGACCTGGACCGATGAGGTGTGCCGCAGTCGGGACGAGACCTCTCGAATCCAAACGATAGGTCGCCTGAATTCCGCCTAGCACCTCCAACAGCCGCGCCACGTTCTCCGGCGTTCGGCGGTGGACGATATCCACATCCAAGGTCGTCACCGGCGCGCCGGCAAGCACGCCCGCCATCATCCCGACCACGATGAACTCGACCTCGTGCTCCGCAAGCAGCCGGAGCGCGTCAGCGAACCGGGCGCTTCTCATTCAGGTCCCGGATCTCAAGCAGCGATTCGACGAACTCCTGCACCCGCCGGAGGCGCTCCTCCGGAGACAGATCCAACATCCGCCGGATCTGCGTACGATCGACACCGTTCTCATCCACGAGAAGAACAGTCTCGGCCGTAGCTGAAACGTTGCTCACCCGAAGAGCTTACACGGCCGCGTCGTCCGCCGCTTCAGTAGAGGAAGCCCACACCCAGGTGGAACATCTGCGAGCCCCTGCTGTAGTCGATGGCGACCGACGACTTGTACGCCGCCGCTTCCGGCACCAGCGCGAACCGCTGCCCGATCCGCCACACGAACCCGAGCGACAGCCCCGTCATCGGCGCCCACACCGGGGCTCGCCCCCACGCTGGTCCAAAGCTGCAGCCCCACCTCCGGCGCGATGACGATCTGATGCCGCCCGACGTCGATGCCGAACAGCAGCGGCACCGTCGCGTACGTCACGCGCACCGACGTTTCTTCTTCTTCGGCGTCCGCATCAGTGCCGACCAGCCCTCGAAATTGATGAGCTGCGATGGTCGTCTAGACCGTCCGAAGTCCGATCGCCAAGAATCTTGACCAAATAGTTGAAATCGCTCGAGGTACGTCGGCCGCAGGCAGGTAGGACGCAGACAGTGTTTCTTCAACCTGCGAGACCAGATCGCGGGCTCCCCCCGGGGAAACGAACCTGCCCTCGTTTGTGGATTCCCAGACCCAGCCGGACTTCGAGGAACGGCGCACGTCCAGCCTTAGCCAGCGATCGTCCCAGATTTGTAATCGAAGCACGACCCTCGCGGCATCGACTCGGTATTCGATGTTTATGTCAGCGCGGCCAACCTCCGACTCGCGTCCGTCCACGATCTCCTTGACCGGTGTGCACTCAACCGACGCCCCACGCCGCGAGAGCGCTCTGTTGCGCTTTCGAAACGCTTCAATGACAGCGCGCGAGAAGTCGATTTCGCCTTTCTGGGACATGCTCGTTGAGATGGACGTCGCTCGTGAAGGGCAGATCGCCAAGAGCCCGGACCCAGCTAGGGTTCAGCTAGGGTTGACGTCGCCCTGGTGGACGACCGTCACCCGAGCCGGCCGACCGACCAGATGCTCTTGGCGACAATCATAGACGTCTCCTCCACGAGGACGCTCGCCGCCGGCGATCCACAACTGAGATTCGACGGGTTTCTTGGCAAGCAAGGCGAAGGTCCCATGGTGAAATACGACGGGCGCCGGAAAAATGGGCCACCGGAAATGGTGCCCCGGCGCCAATAAGCACGGTCATGCCCGGGTATCGGGCGCCGCGCCGCGTGGGTTGCTAGGCGCGCCCGTCGCTCGCACCACCATCGCGTCGGGGAAGCTTTTGCCCTATTCTCCGGGCTCTAGGAGGTCCTCCATGGCTTCTCGCCTCAGTCCACCCCCCGGGGGCGCGAGGATTCGTGCGCTTGGTTTGCTTGTCGCAGCCTCGTTCGTTTTCCTGAATTTCGGATGCGCCGGTGGAGGCAAGACCACGCCAACCGGCAAGGGCGGTTCGTCGGCGACGGGCTCCGCTGGAACCCCCGGCAGCGCGGGCGTCACCGGCACCGCGGGCACGGCCGCGGCCGCAGGCAACACGGGCGCCGCGGGAACGAGCAGCGTCGCAGGCTCCACCGGCGCCTCGGGCACCACCGGTGCGGCCGGAACCGCCGCCGCCGCCGGGACCACGGGCGCCGCCGGCACGACCGCCAGCGCGGGTACGACCGGGTCATCGGGTACGTCGGGCAACACCGACGCGGGCACCGACACCGTCTGCCAGACCGCGCAGTATAAGTTCGAGCCCAAGATCCCGAGCGTGTTCGTCCTGGTCGACCGCTCGGGCAGCGAGTTCACGTCGTGCGAGGCGACGACTGGGACTTTCTTCTCGTTGCGCTCGGCCGCGCTCTCTGTGATCAAGCAGCTCGAGGGGCAGGTTCGATTTGGCCTGGGCGTCTTCGCGGGCGGGCATACCGCAACCTATGGCTGTCCGGTGTGGGACACAGTCCAGACCGGGCTCAACAACTTCAATGCCATCAACACGCTCTACAGCAAGTTGGGTTCGCTGCCGTGTAGCGTCGGTAACGGCGACACGCCAGCGGTCCAGGTCATCCCGTTGGTGAAGGCCGCTCTGAAAGCCGATACCGGCACCGGACAGAAGTACATGATGGTCGTGACCGACAGCGAAACGGATTTCTGTGACAACGGTGGAAAGGAATGTCCGGCCGACGCGGTGACTTATCAAATCCAAGACCTTTATACGGCTGGCTTTGGGACGCTGGTCATCGGCCTCCCGTCGGAGCTGAGTGGCGTCGCGTTCTCGACGGCCGTTCTGCAGGGCTTCGCCAACGCTGGAGCCGGTCAGCCGGTCGCGCTTCCACCCAGCGGCAGCGCGACGACCGCTTCACAGCTCTACTACAGTTGCACTGGAGCCGGCGCGGGGCAGTGGATGACGTTGTACAGCGCCTCCGGGCGCACCGGAACGAACCCGCTCGCCACGTACTCGCCAACCGGCGGCACAGCGAAGGTGTACGCACCGGGATCAGACTCCGAAGCGGCGCTCGCGGCGCAGCTTTCGGCCGCGCTCGCGGGCGTCAAGAGCTGTGTGTTCGACCTCGGGGACGTGGGCGGCAAGTCGATCAAGGTGGACCTCATGAAGCTCGACCAGGCGCACGTGTTGATCGAGAACAGCCAGGTTCCGCAGAGCGACACCAACGGCTGGAAGATGAACAGCCCGACCCAGCTCGAGCTGGTGGGCACGGCGTGCACGACCTGGCGCATGCCGAACAACACCAACATCGACTTCCAATTCCCGTGCAGCACCATCATCTTCGAGTGAGGCCTATGAAGAAACTTCTCTTGGTCGCCGCGCTCTGCGGTTTCGGCTGTACCGCGGGCGTCAAGGCGCCGCAGACGGGCAAAGGTGGCACGAGCGCCGCAGGCGTGGCCGGCAACGGCGGGCCCGGCACCGGCGGCAACGTCATCACGGGCGCGGCGGGGACGACCGGCCCAGGGGGAACGGGCAGCGGCAGCGGCGGGAACACGGGCACGGGCGGCGGGTGCGCGAGTGACTCGGTGGGCGCGGAGCTCGTGCCGCTCGATCTTTACTTTCTCATGGACAGCTCGAAGTCGATGCTCGATCCGACCGGAGCCGGAAGCAGCAAGTGGATGGCGGTCAATGCGGCGTTCGGGACTTTCTTTGGCGATGCGGGGTCGGCGGGCTTAGCGGTCGCGCTCAAGTACTTCCCCGACGTACAGGCGGGACCCCCGGCGACGTGCACCGTCGACGGCGAGTGCATGGTGGGGGGCACGAGCTACGGGGCGTGTGATCGGCGCAAGACCTGTGTCGGCATGACCTCTTCCACGACGGCGGTTTCGCCTCTGTGCCTGAACGCCAGCACCTGCGGATCGCAGGGCTGCGAGCTCATCAAGATCTGTGGGACCAACAGCTACTGCGCGGAGGGACCTTCGGTCGCCCCGATGAATGCGTGCGCAGCGGCCTGCACGACGTTCTCAGGCTATTGCCACCTGCGAGACATCTGCACGGGCACGAAGTACGCGACCCCCGATGTCCCCATGATGGCCCTACCCGCGGGCGCTTCTGCGCTCTCGGCCTCGCTCAGTGGCCGCACACCGGACGGCTACACGCCCACGGGGCCGGCGCTGACCGGCGCCGTGGCGTACGCGAAACAACGTCTGGTCAGCACCCCCGACCACCGGGTCGCCATCGTGTTGGTCACCGACGGCTTGCCCGGCGGCTTCCTTCCTGGCTTCCCGCCGACGGAGTGCGCGCCGAGCGACGTCGCGACGATCGCGAGCACCATCGTGATGCCGGCCGCCACGGCGAAGCCTGGGATCCCCACGTTCGTGGTCGGCATCTTCAACCCCGCCACGAACGAGGGCATGATGGCCCCCGGCAACTTGATGACGCTGGCCCAGGCCGGCGGGACCGGCAACCCGGTCATCATCGACGTCACTCAGGGGGACGTCACCCAGAAGCTTCGCGACGCGCTCAAGCAGGTGCAGTCCAAAGCCATCGCGTGCACGTACAAGATCCCGCCGCCCAGGTCGGGTTCGCTCGGAATCGACTTCGGCAAAGTAAACGTGAATTTCACGACCGGCGCCGGTGCATCGGAGATCATCCCTAAGACCAGCAAGGCCGCCTGCGACGCGCGCGGCGGTTGGTACTACGACGTCGAGAAATCGGACACGACGACGCCCAGCGAGATCCACGCCTGCGACGCCACTTGCCAGCGGCTGCAGCAGGACGTCGACGGCCACGTCGTCATCCAGCTCGGCTGCATGACTATTACGATCGACTGAGCGCCCGCACGCGGGAACCTCCCCGCGCCATCGGTCGATGGACGTCGCGCGCGGAGCGGGGTTTCGGGATCTGTCGCTGCTCGACGCGGAGGCGGGAGGCTAGCGCTCGGGGCCAGATCTCAGAGCTCGGCGGCGCCCGTCGCGCGGGCGAGCGCCGATTGGGCGATGAAGAGGTCGAACACCGCCTGCAGGTAGCGCGTGCGCATGCCGAAGAAGGCGACCAGCGCGTCGGAGAGGTCGCGCGCCTCGGATAGGCCGACGGCGAAGTTCTGGGCGACGGCGGAGATCCACGACTTGCCGGCCTTTTCGCCCTTGGCCATCGCGACCACGCGCGCCGCGGCCTCGGTGGTCTCGGCGTAGGCCTTGCGCACCTCCAGCAGCACGCCGCCCATCGCCTCGCTCCGGCGGAAGTCGATCTCCAGCGCCTCGGCGGCCGACTTGCGCGCGCGCGCGATCTTGGGGCCGAGGTCGAGCTGCATGCGCACCGCCGCCGCGATGCCGGCGGTCGTGCTGTTGAAGTAGTGGCTGAGGAACGCATTGTGGGGATCGTCGACCGCCTGCGCGCGCGCGAACGCCGCGGTGCCGATGAGCACGACGTCGGGGTACTCCTTGCGGCGCTCGAGGTCCGCGAGCGCGTGCTTCGCCTTGGACGCGAATTCGAGCAGCCGAACCTCGGGCCGGCCGAACCGCGCCTGGTCCTCGTACCAGGTCAGCGGGCGATCCTTGAGGTCGGGGGGCTCGAACGGATCGTCGTCGACGTCTACCTCCGCGGGCGCCTCGGGTCCGAGCAGCGTGCGCAGGCTGTCGCGCGCCAGCCCCTGCAGGCGCTTGGCCTCGAGGATGCGCGCGTCCAGCTCGGCGCGTACGGTGCGCAAGCGCAGCCGATCGGTGACCGTCGCCGTGCCAGTGCCCGCCGCCAGATCCTTGTCCAACTTCTTCTGTCCCTCGTCGACGTAGCTCGACCCCTCGTCGAGCATGTCGATCACTTCGCGCGCGAACTTGAGACCGAAGTACGCCCTGCGGATGTTGAGCTCGAGGTCGGCACGCGCGCCCGCCTCGCGCTGGCGCGCGACCTCGACCCCCGCTTCCGCGGCCGCCACCCCGGCCGAGATCTTGCCGAAGTCCCACAGCGGCTGGATGAGCTTGAGCTCGGTGCGCGTGAACACCTGGTCCCACGCCACCGATCGAAGGCTTGCCTCCGGCGACGTTGTTTGCACGCAGTTGAGCGTGCTGGCGGTACCGGTTTGGTCGCGGCAGTGAATTTCCGGCGAGGGCGCGATGATCGACAACAGATCGCCCTGCGGCAGCCAGTTGAGCTTCGCCTCCCATACCTGTTGCCGCACCGCCGATGTCGCGGCCGCGCTTGCCTGTAGCCCGGGGTTTGCGCGCGCCATCGCGAGCAGCTCGGGCAGCGTCAGCTTCTTCGCGCGCGCGGGTGCGGCGGCCAGCAAGAGAACGGACGCCAGGGGGAGTGCGTACCGACGGGCTCGGCGGAACACGGCCTCCACTATACAGGAGCCCCACGCGATCTCGACCAGTGACCCACACCACCCCCCGTCGATTGACCCAGGTCGGTCGTCGGTGGTACCCGCATGCCATGCCTTCGAAGCGCTCTGCTCGGAAGACCCCGCGCGCCTCTCGGGTGGAAACCGCGCAGCTGGTGCTGCCCGGCCTCACCAACGTTCACGGCACCATCTTCGGCGGCATGCTCATGCAGTGGATCGACATCGCCGGGGGCATCGCAGCGGCCCGCCACGCGGGTAGCAGCGTGGTGACGGCGTCGATGGATCGGCTGCACTTCCTCGGCCCGGTACAGCTCGGCGAGGTGGTGATCCTGCAAGCGCAGGTGAACTTCGCGGGCAGCACCTCGATGGAGGTCGGCGTGCGCGTGTTCGCCGAGAATCGTAGCGCGGAGTCGCGCCGCCAGACCACGCGCGCGTACCTGACCTTCGTCGCGGTCGACGGCGACGGCCGCCCGACTCCGGTGCCGACCCTGCACCCCGAGACCGCGGTCGATCGCCGGCGCTACCAGGACGCGCAGCGCCGCCGGGCCGTGCGCCTGCGCGAGCGTCGCGCTATGACCCGCAAGTGAGCGCGCCCCAACAGACGACCGATCTCGCGCTGCTGGCTGGCGGCGCGGTGCTGGTCCCCGATGCTGGCCGCGAGCTGGCGATCGCCACCGGCGCCGATCGCGTGCGCTTCCTGCACGGCATCGTGACCGCCGACGTCGCGGGCACCGCCGCTGGCGCGGGCTGCCGGTCGGCGCTGCTCACGCCCAAGGGCCAGGTGGTCGCGGACATGTGGCTGTTCGTCCGCACCGACGCGATCTGGATCGTGGTCGACGCCGGCCAGGCCGCGATCGTGGCCCCTGCCCTCGCGCGCTACGCGATCATGGACGACTTCGCCGCCATCCCCGCGCCCGACTTCGCGCTCGCGCCGGTGCTGGGCCCGGCGGCCGCCGAACGGTTGAAGGAAATCGGCGTCGACGCCGGCGCGCTTTCCTCCGCGCCGGCGCTCGCGCACGTCGACGTCTCGTTCGGAGACGGGACGCTGTTCGTCGCGCGCGTCCGCGAGCTCGGCGCCGACGGGTTCTGGCTCGGCGGCCCGCGCGCGCTGGTCGCCGACGCCCGCACGCGCCTCGCCGCCGCGGGCGTCCCCGAGCTGACGCCCGCCGCCGCCGAAGCCGCGCGCATTGCCGCGGTCGAGCCCCGCTTCGGCGCCGAGATCACCTCCGACTACTTCCCGATGGAGGTCGGCCTCGACGGCGCGATCGACTACCGCAAGGGCTGCTACCTCGGCCAGGAGCCCATCGTCCGCATCCGCGACCGCGGCCACACCAACTGGCGCCTCGTCGGCCTGGACGTCACCGGCGCCGGCGATCCCGCCCCGGGCGATCGCCTCGAGAGCGACGCCAAACTCAAGGCCGGCAAAGTCACCAGCGCCGCCCGCCTCCCCGACGGCCGCGCCGTCGCGCTCGCGATGCTGCACGTCAGCGTCCCGGCCGGCGCCACCGTCCGCATCCGCCGCGGCGACGACACGACGATCGAAGCCCGCGTCCGCGACTGACCCTCAGGCAAAAAAGACGAGGTTCGCGTCGAGCAGGAAGCTCAACGACTGATCCGCCGAGCCGGGCCGCGTTTGGCTCGAAAGTCGCGGTCCAATCCGACGTTCGGGATCGCGAGCAAGTGCTGCTTGAGATCCAACGCAACGCGGTTGGTGAGCGGGTCTTCGAGAATTTCGCAGCGTCCCACTTCCGAAGAACGGCCGTGACGCGCGACGCGTGAGCGCAAAGCCTTCACGATGGCGCTATTCCGGACCGGCGACGATCCGCACCGCCGAGAACGCGGGGTGACCGGGGCACGTGGGCGGGTTCAGCTTGCGTAGCTGCAAGCGCACCTGGCGCACCGCCGGGAAGCGCTCGCGGAGGGTGTCGACCATCCGGCGCGCGAGCGATTCCAGCAGCCGGTGGGGCTCGCCGGTGCCGATGCCGACGATGACCTCGGCGACCTTGCTGTAGTCCACGGTCTCGGCGAGCTGATCACTGCGCTCGGCCGCGCCCACCTCGGCGTCCAGCTCGACGTCGACCTCGAACTTGCGCGACGAGCGGCGCTCGACCGCAGTGGCGCCGTGGCGGCCGTCGAATTCGATGCGCGACAGCGAGATCGTCAACATGGTGCCGCCCGCTCAGCCCGCGGCCCGCTCGCTGTCATCCCCTTGCGCTTCGGCGCGCTCCGCCTCGGCGTCCTTGCGTAGCTTGCGCTTGATGAGCTCGCGCTTGACCGGCCCGACCTGATCGATGAGCAGACGGCCGTTGAGGTGGTCGGTCTCGTGCTGGATCGCCCGCGCGTACAGCTCGGTGCCCTCGGACTCGAACACGTTGCCGTCGAGGTCGCGCGCCCGGACCCGCGCGCGCAAGCCGCGCTTGATGGGCACGAAGATCTCGGGGAACGACAGGCAGCCCTCGTCGCCGGTCTGCGACACGCTGGAGATCTCCACGATCTCCGGGTTGATGAACACCTTGGGCGGCGACCCTTCCGCGCCACCCGCGACCGGACCGTCGACGATGAACAACCGCAGCGGCGCACCCACCTGGATCGCCGCCAGCCCGGCGCCGTTCGCCTCGACCATGGTCTCGGTCATGTCGGCCACCAGCTGACGCACATCGTCGTCGATGTCGCCGATCTCAACGGACTTCTGCCGTAGCTTGGGATCCGGAAAACGCAATATCGGAAGCAGCGCCATGTGCGAATAACATGACATCGTCGGAAAAGTCGCGCAACGAAGGCTTAGCTTTGACATGCTCGAGGATGAGCCCGTAACTTCGGTCCCTCCCCCCCATCTAACCGCCAGCATGAGCCTCGTCCGATACGCCGACGCTGAGATCCCGACGGTTTACGGTCCGTTTCGGCTGTACGTGTACAGGGACGCGAGCCAGATGGGTCCCGATGCGCCGAACCCCGAGGAGCATATGGCGATGGTTCGCGGCGACGTCGCCGGCGGATCCAACGTGCTCTGCCGCGTGCACTCCGAGTGCTGGACGTCGGAGGTCGTGGGATCGCTCAAATGCGACTGCCGCGAGCAGCTGGAGGTCGCGCTCGAACGTGTCGCCGCCGAGGGCACCGGCGTCGTGGTTTACCTGCGCCAGGAAGGCCGCGGCATCGGACTCGGCAACAAGGTCCGCGCATACGCGCTGCAGAACGTGGGCGCCGACACCGTCGAGGCGAACCTGGCGCTCGGGTTCGAGGCCGACGCGCGCCGCTACGACCTCGCCGCTAGCATCCTCGGCGACCTAGGCGTGAAGTCGATCCGGCTGCTCACGAACAATCCGCTCAAGGTGGCGGGGCTGCGGTCGGCGGGTGTGCAGGTCACCGATCGCATCGCGCACTGGGTGGGCGAGAACCAGCACAACGCGACGTACCTCGCGGTCAAACGCCGCAAGATGGGCCACCACCCCGACGCTCAGGTCCGCCTACGGGCGGTGCCGTCGGCCCGCAAGGGTTAGCCGTCGTCACAAAGGCCTAGCGGCCTGGCGACAAAGAAGGCAGGCTTCGCGCATTCCCGCCACCGAAGAAGACGTACGCGCCGCGCTCGCCACGGTTCAGGACCCGGCGCTCAAGATCGATTTGGTGTCCGCGGGCATGGTGTCTTCGGTGACGATCGACGGCGGGCGCGCGGTCGTCGGCGTCGAGCTGACCACCAGCGCGTGCCCGTCGCGCGCCGAGATCGCGCGCGCGGTCGAAGTCGCGGTGGGCGCGGTCCCCGGCGTCACCGGCGTCGAGGTGAAACTGTCGGCGAAAGTGATCGGCCGGCCCAACCACCCGTCGAACCCGCGGCTGCCCGGGGTCAAGAACATCATCGCGGTCGCCGCCGGCAAGGGGGGCGTGGGCAAGTCGACCGTCAGCACCAATCTGGCGGCGGCGCTCGCGCGCACCGGCGCCTCGGTCGGAATCATGGACGCGGACGTCTACGGCCCGTCCATCCCGCAGATGATGGGGCCGCCCGAGCGTCCACCCGAGGTGCTGGCCGGCAACAAGATCGTCCCCGCCTTGCACCACGGCATGAAGGTGGTGTCGATCGGCTTCTTCGTCGAGCGCGGCGGCGCGGTGATCTGGCGCGGGCCGATGGTGCACAAGCTGCTGCAGCAATTCATCGAAGACGTCGACTGGGGCGAGCTCGACTACTTGATCGTGGATCTGCCGCCGGGCACGGGTGACGCGCAGCTGTCGCTGTCGCAGCTTTTGCCGGTGACCGGCGCGGTGATGGTGACGACGCCCCAGGAGGTGTCGGTCATCGACGTCGAGAAGGCGCTGTCGATGTGGTCGCGGGTCGAGATCCCGGTGCTGGGTCTGATCGAGAACATGAGCGGGTTCGTGTGTCCGAGCTGCGGTCACCACGAGGAGATCTTCCTGCGCGGCGGCGGCCGCAGGCTGGCGACGCGCGCCGGTATCCCGTTTCTGGGCGAGGTGCCGCTCGTCCCCGCGGTCAGCCGCGCGGGCGATGACGGCACGCCGGTCGTGATCCGCGAGCCCGACTCGCGCGTCGCCGAGGTGTTCGCCGGGATCGCCACCGCGGTCGCGTGCGCGCTGTCGGTCCGCAACGGGCCGGCTGTGGGCGGCGGCAAGCGCAGCTCCAAGCTGGCCCTGATACGATAATCGGATGCGGGCTTCGCTCCGCGCAATCGCCTTACTTGTCGTGCCCGCGCTGGCGGCGTGCCAGCAGCCGCCGTCGGAGATCTACGTGGCGCCGGGCGCGGACGCAGGCCCGTTTCCGTGGGAGGACGCGGGTCCCGGCAAACCGGACGGGGCTCCCCGGGACGCGGGCGGCGATGCGACGGGCGATGCGGGCGGCGGGGCGCCCGACGCCGATCCGCCGGTTCCGGGCACGTTCAGCATCATCGCGCTGCCCGACACCCAGTACTACTCGCTCGCCTATCCGGAGATCTTCGACGCGCAGGCCAGGTGGATCGTCGAGGAGCATCAGATCGGGAACGTCGCGTTCGTGCTCACGCTGGGCGACATCGTCGACAACGACGTGCCCGAGCAATGGGCGAACGCGTCGCACAGCTTGCACATGCTGGACGGCGTGGTCCCCTACGTCGTCGTCGCCGGCAACCACGACTACTACGGCGCGGGCTGGACCCAGAACCGCGAGACGATGATCGACACGTATTTCCCGGTCGCGACGTTCGCGAGCACGCCGTCGTTCAGGAGCACGTTCGAGCCCGACCGGATCGCCAACCACTATCAGGTGTTCGAGGTGCCGTCCGCCGGCGGCAGCCCGATCAAGGACAAGTGGCTGGTGCTGTCGCTCGAGTTCGGGCCGCGCGACGAGGTGCTGGCGTGGGCGGACGCGATCGTGAAGCAGTACGCGCCCATCCCGGCGATGATCGTCACCCACGCGTACCTCTACGACGACAACACCCGCTACGACAACGTCCTCCGGCCCGAGCAGAACTGGAGCCCGTACGACTACCCGATCGGCGCCACGCCGGGCGCGGTCAACGACGGCGAACAGATGTTCCAGAAGTTGGTGCTGCCGAACTCGAACATCCGGTTCGTGTTTTGCGGCCACGTCATCAACGACGGCGTCGGGCGCCTCACCAGCGCGCGCCCCGACGGCAGCGTCGTGCACCAGGTGCTCGCCGACTACCAGATCTACGCGTCCGGGGGCAACGGCTTCCTACGGGTGATGCAGTTCTTCCCGGACGAACACGTCGTCCACATCCGCACCTACTCCCCGTTCACCGACACCTTCATCACCGACAGCGAGAACGACTTCATCCTCGAGTACTGAGGCGCTCTATCAATCCCAGCGCCCGTCGTGCCATTTGTGGCGGTGGCCTTCGCGTTCCCAGTGGCCGGGTCTCCAGTGGTGACCGTGGTGTTCCTTTTCCCAGTGGCCGCCGACCCAGACGTACCGGTTGCCATTCCAGACGTGGTTACCCGGGACCCAGACCCAGTTGTGACGTGGGGGCGGCGCCACCTCGACAACGGGCGGCGGCGGAGGCGGCGGAGTGGTGTCGACGTAAAAGCCGACACCGCCAGCTGCCGCACCGATGGTTGCGCCCATGGACGCCGGAGCGGGCGGCGGGGGCGGCGGCGGGCCCGCCTGGACCCAACCGCCTGGAATCCAAACGTAGCGGTTTACCTGCCAATCCCAGCGACCTTGCTGCCACTGCCAACCGGAACGTTCCCGCTCCCAGTGGCCGCCGACCCACAGGTAGCGATTGCCCTGCCACTGGTAGTTGCCGCCAACCCAGATCCAGCCCCGACGCATGCGCGGGCGTTCGACCATGGCGGGTGGCGGTGGCTGCACCGGATAGACTCGCTGCGGCTGCGGCGGCGGCTGAGGCGGCGGTTGCGGTTGAGGCGGCGGCGCGACCGCTTGGCCGCGCCAACCTTGCGCGAGCTCGATGCGCGCCGTAGGCGCGCGTGCGGGCGCATACGTCGGCGCGGTGATCGTGGTGACCAACGTGAGGGGCAACGTGAGTGCGAACATGGCGTGATTTTACCTCCGAACTTGAGATGTGGAACCCTCGGGGGTTCCACGCCTCCCGCGACTTGCTTGCTTGCTGATTTGGACGCCGTGCGCCCGCGCGTCATTCAACCGGCGGAGCTAACCGCTCTCGCGCTGCGCGCGGGGGCGGCTAAAGCACATCTCCCAAAATAGCCACACACCCTCGCTTCGCTCGGGAGTGGCTAGTCGCGCGTCGCGGACTTCCAGGAAGGTCGCGCGGTCACGCGCGCGTACCAGGCGGCGACCCGTGGGCTCGACGCGAGCGGATCGCTCGGGAGCCGGCGCTTGAGCGCGAACACGATCGACGCGTTCGACAGATCGGCGAGCGAAACGCCCTGACCCGCGATCCACTCGCGGGTTGCGAGGACGGTTTCGATCACGGCGACGCCGCGCGCGACCTTGCCGAGCGCGCCCTCGGCGAGCACCGGGTTGCGGTCGCTCTCCTCACCGAGCGCGTGGTTCCAATACTGTGAGTACGCGGGGTAGAGCGTCGTCGACGCGAAGTCGCACCACTGCAGGATACGGGCGCGCGCCTGCCGGGTGGCGTCGCTGCCGTCGCTCGCGGGCAGGAGCTTCGCTTCGGGATACTTCTCGCCGAGGTACCACAGGATCGCGTCCGACTCCGGCAGCACGAACTCGCCGTCGATCAGCACCGGGATCTTGGCGTGCGGGTTCAGCTTCAAGAATTCCGGATCGAACTGCTGCTTCTTGCCGAGATCCACCGGGACGTATTCGTACTCGGCGCCCGCCTCGGCGAGCACGACGCGCAGCTTGAGCGCATTGAACGACCTGTTGTTGCTGGAGCCGTAGAGCTTCATCTCGCGACGACCTTCAGGCTTTGGAGAGAAACCGAGCGAGGATGGTTTTGACACCAACTTTGGGGAACCGCACGGTGACTTTGAGATCCGCGCCCCCGCCCTGCCACGCGCGGATCTCGCCCACCCCAAAACTTGGGTGGCGCAGCTTGGCGCCGACCTGCAAACCGCCGAGCCCATCCTCCTCGTCGTATTCGACGCGGATCTCGCCCGGCGGTCCCACGCGTTTGGCCGGCGGCGCCGGCCGCATCTGCGCAAACCGGGATACCTCTTGTTCGTCGCGCGACCAGCGCCCCCCCCACGGACCCTGTCCCTGGGCGGCCTCGTAGTCGGTGTACTCGACGGGGCGCGCCATCACGATCGCGTCGACGCTCTCGGGCGGCAGGTCGCGCAAGAACCGGCTCGGGACCCCGGGCAGCTCTTGTCCCGACAGGCGGCGGCGGCGAACCCGCGACAGAAACAGCCGCGTGCGTGCGCGCGTGACAGCGACGTAGCAAAGCCGCCGCTCTTCCTCGACCGCCGAGTCGTCGTCGACGCTGCGCGCGTGGGGGAAGATGCGCTCCTCGAGCCCGGTGATGAACACGAACGGGAACTCGAGGCCCTTGGCGGTGTGAACCGTCATCAGCGAGATCGCGCCCTTCTCGGGATCGTAGCCGTCGACGTCGGACGCGAGCGCGATACGCTCGAGGAACCCGTGCAGCGTCGGCTCCTCGGCCTCGCGTTCGTACTCGCGCATCTGGGCGATGAACTCCATCAGGTTCTCAATTCGCCCCTCGGACTCCATCGTATTCTCGGCGGCGAGCGCGTCGCGGTAGCCGGAGACCTCGAGCGCCTTCTCCGCCAGCGCCGCCGGCGACAGCCCGACGGCGTCGGCGCGCAGCCGGGTCATGAGCTCGACGAACGCGGCGACTTTCTTGCGCGGCCCGGTGCCCAGAATCTGCTCGTCGGCCGCCACCAGCTCGAGCGCCGCCCAGGCCGAAATCTTGCGCTCATAGACGATGTCGCCGATGCGGTCGACGGTGGTCTGGCCGATGCCGCGCGCCGGGACGTTCACGATCCGCTGCAGCGACAGTCCGTCGTCGGGGTTGGCGACAGCGCGTAGGTAAGCGACCAGGTTCTTGATCTCGGCGCGGTCGAAAAACCGCGTGCCGCCCACCACCGCGTAGGGCAGGTTGCGCGCGCGGAGGGCGTCCTCCAGCACGCGCGACTGGGCGTTGGTCCGGTAGAACACAGCGACGTCGCGCGGCGCGAGGTCACCGTCCAGCGCGTCCGCGATGCGCGACGCGACGAACTCCGCCTCGTCGCGTTCGGTCTCGCCTTCGAACAGGATGATCGGCTCCCCGTCGCCCTCGCGGGTGAACAGCTTCTTCGGCCGCCGTTCGGTGTTCTTCTCGATGATCGCGTTGGCGGCGCGGAGGATGTGGGCGGTCGAGCGGTAGTTCTGCTCCAGCTTGACCACGCGCGCGCCCGGGTGGTCGCGCTCGAAGTCCAGGATGTTGCGGATGTCGGCGCCGCGCCACTTGTAGATCGACTGGTCCTCGTCGCCGACGACGGTGACGCTGTTGTTGCGCCGCGACAGCAGGCGCACCAGCCGGTACTGAACGCTGTTGGTGTCCTGGAACTCGTCGACCAGGATGTGGTCGAAGCGGCCGGCGATCTCCTCGGCCGCCGGCGTCTCGCTCGCGCACAGCGCGAGCGCCGACATCAGCAGGCCGCCGAAATCGGTCGCGCTCGCCTCCTTCAATCGTTGCTCGTAAAGCCGGTACGCCTTGGCGATCACGTCGTCGAAGTAGTCGTCCGACGCAAACGCATCCGGGCTCTTGCCGTCGTTCTTGGCGCGGTCGATGGCCGACAGCACCTGGCGCACCGGGAACAGCCGCTCGGGGACCTTGAGGTCGGTCAGCACGCGCGCGAGCAGCCGCTTCTGATCGTCGTCGTCGTAGACCACGAAGGTCTTCTTGATCCCGATCGCCTCGCCCCACTGCCGCAACATGCGCGCCGCGGTCGCGTGGAACGTGCCCACCCACAGCCCCCGCGAGCCGATCCCCAGCCCCTCCCAGAGCAGCTTGTCGACCCGCTCGCGCAGCTCACCCGCCGCCTTGTTGGTGAACGTCACCGCCAGGATGCGGCGCGGATCGGCGCCGCTTGCGACCAGGCGCGCCAGCCGATAGGTGATCACGCGCGTCTTGCCCGACCCCGCCCCGGCGACCACCAACAGCGGCCCCGGCGGGTGCAAGACCGCCTCGACCTGCGCCGGGTTCAGCTGCTTCCCCAGCGCCTCGGGCGAAAACGCCTCGGATCGCTTGGACTCCGGCGTCTTGGGGACGAGCTCGAGCTGCATGCGCGGGCTACTCTGTCACACGCGGATCGGGAATTGGACTTGGAAGACGCGCTTGACCGCGCATGTATGTCGTGCCATATATGTCGTGATGAAGCGGACGACGATCTATCTCGACGCCCACACGATCGAGCGTCTGCAACGGATGGCGGAGGCGTCTGGGCGGACGCAGGCGGCGGTGATTCGAGATGCCGTCGCGGTCTACTCGACCACCCGCGGCGCAAGACGCGCACCCCGGAGTGTCGGCCTCGGCGCCAGTGGACGCGGTGACCTGAGCGAGCGGGCCGAGGATCTGCTCGAGGGCTTCGGCCAGGAGCGGTGAACCCGTGATCGTCGCCGACACCGGCGGCGTTCTTGCGCTGCTCGATCGCGACGATCGCCATCACGCAGCGGTGCGCGCGTCGTTCGAGCGCGATGGTGGGCGCTGGATTCTTCCGTGGGCCATCCTCCCCGAGGTCGACTATCTGGCGGAGCGAAAGCTGGGAGCCGACGTCGCGCGCGCGTTCGCGGAGGACGTCCGAGACGGCCTGTTCCGACTGGACGCGAACGCCGCGCGCGATCTCCCGCGCGCGGTCGCGTTGCTCGAGCGCTACGCGGATCTCCGCATTGGATTGGTCGACGCGGTGGTGATGGCGCAGGCCGAGCGCCACCGCGCCGAAGCGATCGTGACGCTCGACGCGCGGCACTTTCGCGCCGTGAGACTGGCGCTCCCGAAACCCCCGAAGCTTCTGCCGCTAGACGACGCGCGTTGACGCGAGGTACGGTCTCCCGTCGCTTTGCGGAACACGTACGTCGGCTCGAAACGTCGTCGGTGGCTGCCACGGATCGCCCGCGTGCTTTGCGTCGCGGCGGCGCCCGCCGCCGGCTGCGTCGACGATAGCGGCGGGCCGTGGGCGTGGACGGGGCCGGGCGTGATCGACGGCGCGGCGAAGCTCGCGACCAAGACTCGGATCAAACATGTCGTGATTGTGTTCGGCGAGAACATCTCGTTCGACCATTACTTCGCCAGCTATCCACACGCCGCGAACGGCGCCGGCGAGCCACGGTTCGAGGCGAGCCCCGACACGCCGGCCGCCAACAACTTGCTCACGCCGCTCGATCCGGCGAACGGGTTCATGCCGGTCGCGGGCGTGGATCTATTGCGCCAGAACCCGAACTACCTCGCGGCCGGCAACGGCGCCGATGCCACGAATCCCTTTCGCCTCGGTCCTTCGCAAGCGGCGACGCAGGACATGAACCACAGCTATACGGCGGAGCAGCTGGCGTCCAACGGTGGCGCGATGGATCTGTTCCCGGCGTTCGCGGGCACACCGGGCCCACCCCCCGACGGCATCGCCGCGGCCACGCGCGGCCTGGTCATGGCGTACTTCGACGGCAACACGGTCGGCGCGCTCTGGCGTTACGCCCAGCGCTTCGCGATGAACGACAACTCGTGGACCTCCGTGTTCGGCCCGTCGACGCCCGGCGCGATCAACCTCATCAGCGGCCAGACCAACGGCTTCGACCAGGTCAACAAGGATCCGAGCGCGATGTCGCCCGGCAACGTCACACCCGACGGCAACGGCGGCTGGACCCTGATCGGCGACACCGATCCGATCGGCGACGTCTGCTCGACGGCGGGAGATCAAAACTCGTTTGCGGGACGGAACGTCGGCGATCTGCTGAACGCCAAAGGCGTCAGCTGGGGCTGGTTCGAGGGCGGGTTCGACCTCGGGATCACCAACGCGAACGGATCGACGGGCTGCGGCCGGTGGTCGCCACAGACGGTGGCGAACGCGGCCGGCAGCGCCACCGACTACATCCCGCACCACCAGCCGTTCCAGTACTACGCGTCGACCGCGAACCCGAGCCACGCGCGTCCGCACAGCGTACGCACGATCGGCGCGAGCTACCAGGCCGGCGGCACCACGGCCGACCCCGCCAACCACCAGTACGACAGCCACGACTTTTTCGACGTGCTCGCCGCCGGCAACTTCCCGGCGGTGAGTTTTCTCAAGGCGCCCGCGTTTCAGGACGGCCACGCCGGCTACTCCAACCCGATTGACGAGCAGGCGTTCATCCTCCAGGTCGTCGCGACCGTGCAGGCGAACCCGGCCTGGGCCACGACCGCCATCATCCTCGCCTACGACGACTCCGATGGCTGGTACGACCACCAGGCGCCACCGATCGTGAATCCGTCGACCGGCGTCGCCGACGCGCTCAACGGGGCGGGCGTCTGCAACCACGCCGCCGAACACAGCGGGCCCGGGCCCGCGACGCCCCTTGCCGGACACGACGGCCGGCCAGCGCTCGGACGCTGTGGCTACGGCACGCGGTTGCCCCTGCTCGTCCTCTCGCCGTTCGCCAAGCCCAACTTCATCGACCACACACTGACCGACCAGACCTCGGTGCTGCGGTTCATCGAGGACAACTGGCTCGACGGTGAGCGGATCCAGCCCGGCGGCTCGTTCGACAACATTGCGGGCACGATCGAGAACATGCTCGAGCTCTGAGGGCAGTCGCAACCAACGAGGAACGGGGTTAGAAACGGGGCATGCCGCTCCGGGTGGTCCTGCTCGAGAACATCAGCGAGACCGCGCACGCGACATTCGCCGCCGCCGGGTGCGAGGTCGAGGCGCTCACCAAGGCGCTACCCGCCGACGAGCTGGTGCGCAAGCTGCAAGGCATCGACCTGCTCGGCATCCGGTCGAAGACACAAGTGACGGCACAGGTGCTGGCGGAGACGTCGCTGCTGGCGGTCGGGTGCTTTTGCATCGGGACCAACCAGGTCGACCTCAAGACCGCGAACACGCTGGGCGTCCCGGTGTTCAACGCGCCGTTCTCCAACACACGCAGCGTCGCCGAGCTGATGATCGCCGAGAGCATCGCGCTCTTGCGGCAGCTCGCCGATCGTTCGGCGGAGGTCCACGCTGGCAAGTGGCGCAAGGTCGCGAGCAGCTGCTACGAGATCCGGGAGAAGACACTCGGGATCGTCGGCTACGGCCATATCGGCCGCCAGCTGGGCGTGCTGGCGGAGGGGCTCGGCATGCGGGTCCTGTTCTACGACCACACGCCCAAGCTGCCGATGGGCAACAACCTCGCGGTAAGCTCGCTCGCGGAGCTGCTCGCGCGCGCGGACATCGTGACGCTGCACGTGCCCGAGACGCCGCAGACGCGAGACATGATCGGCGCGGCCGAGATTGCGCGCATGAAGAAGGGCAGCTATCTGCTGAACGCCAGCCGCGGCACCGTGGTGGTGATCCCGGCGCTGGCCGACGCCATCCGCACCGGCCAGCTGGCGGGCGCGGCGGTCGACGTGTACCCCGAGGAGCCGGAGTCCAACAGCGACGGGTTCGTGACCGACCTGCAGAAGCTCCCCAACGTCATCCTCACGCCCCACGTGGGCGGGTCGACGTCGGAGGCGCAGGCCGCGATCGGACGCGAGGTGTCGTCGGCGCTGGCCAAGTTCGTGACCACGGGCGCCACCACGGGGTCGGTGAACTTCCCGGTCATCGAGGTGGCGCCGCCTCGGGGCGCGCGCCGCATCCTCAACATGCACCGCAACGTCCCGGGCGTGCTGCGCGACATCAACCGCATCGTCTCCGACCTCAACGTCAACATCCGCAGTCAGACGCTGGCGACCGATCCCAACATCGGCTACCTGGTGATGGACATCGACCAGGACGTGTCAGCCGAGGTCTATCGCGGGATCGCGGCGCTCGACACCAACATCAGGACCAGGATCATCTGATCATCGCGGCCCCCTCTCCCTAACCCTCTCCCCGCTTCGCGGGGCGAGGGGATCGCAATCACAGGTCGAAGATCTTGCCCGGGTTGAGGATGCCGAGGGGATCGAGCGCTTGCTTGACCGCGCCCAGCACCGCCAGCTCTTCGGGGCTGCGCGAGAACTCGAGGTAGGGCTTCTTGAGCAGGCCGACGCCGTGTTCAGCCGAGATGCTGCCCCGGTGCCGGCGCACGAGCGTGAACAGGTCGTGGTCGACCGCGTGCGTGCGGGTGAGAAATTGCTCGAGCGTGAGGTCGTCGGGCTTCATCACGTTGACGTGGAGGTTGCCGTCGCCGATGTGGCCGAAGAGACACACCTCCCAGCCCGGGTACTTGGCGGCGACGAGCGCGTCGAGCGCCGCGCAGAAGCCTTCCAGCTCGGCGACCGGCAGCGCGATGTCGTTCTTGTGCGGGAAGCCGGTGGCCGACAGGCTCTCGCTGATGCCCTCGCGCAGCGCCCACAGCGCCGCGGCCTGGGTCTGGCTCTGGGCGATCGTACCATCGGCGATGAGGCCCCCCTCCGCCGCCGCGGCGGTCCAGCCTTCGAGCGCCTCGGGCCCGCTCTCGACCTCCAGCAACACGTAGTGACTGGCGGCCGCCGACAGCGGTGACTTGAGGCCGCGGTGCATTTGCAGCCGGCGCAAGCAGCGGTCGGTGAAGAACTCGTAGGCCGCGATCGTGAACGGCGCGCGCCGCGCGTTGCGGTAGAGCCGCAGCACGCCCGCGAGATCGGGCACGGCGGCCAGCAGCACCGACGTCACCGCCGGCGCCGGCGTGAGCTTCAACGTCGCCTCGGTGATGATCCCCAGCGTCCCCTCGGAGCCGATGAAGAGCTGCCGGAGATCGAGCCCGGTGTTGTTCTTTTCGAGCGCGCCGTTCGCCTCGATCACGGCGCCGGAAGCGAGCACGACCTGCAACCCCAGCACCCACTGCCGCGTGAGCCCGTACCGAATCACACGCACGCCGCCCGCATTGGTCGCGATGTTGCCGCCCACCTGACTCGATCCCTTCGACGCGAAGTCGACCGGCCACAGGAGGCCGTGCGCGGCCACGTGCCGGTGGACGGCCTCGGTCACCGCGCCGGCTTGCACGCGCACCGTCGCGCCGAGCTCGTCGACCGGGTCCATGCGCCGCATGCGCGCGAGCGACACGACCAGCTCGCCGCGCGCGGCGACCGCGCCGCCCGCGAGTCCGGTCCGGCCGCCCGACGGAACGATAGGGAACTTGTGCGCGCTCGCGAGCGCGAGCAGCCGAGACACCTCGTCGGTCGTGCGCGGAAACGCGACCGCCGACGGCGCCGGCGCGATCACGCGCGTCCAGTCGCGACCGTACTCCGCGCGCTCGGCCGGGTCGGTGGTCAGAAAGTCGGCGGGGAAATCACGGGCGATCGCCGACGCCAACCCCGCCGGCAGCTCGGTCGGAAACTCGGCCACGCCCCATGGCTAATCGGAAACGCCGCCGCCGGCAAGCACCGAGCGATCGTCAGCGTCAGCTGACCGCGGTGATCTGCCGGCGTTCGAGCAGCGCCGCGATCTGCTCAATCACGTCGGCCTCGGGCTCGGTGCCGCGGATGCGCAGGTCGCTGGGCATCGTGCTGATGCCGTCCGGATCGATGTCGACCAGCAGCATCGGGTCGTCGGGAATCAACGCCTGCACCGCGGTCGCGTCCGACAGCCCGATGGCGTTGGTCGTCGACACGACAATCAGACCGGTCGCCACCAGGATGTGGACGACCTCGCCGAACCGGCGCACGAGCTCCGACTGCGCGGCGTCGACCCACAGGTCGTGGTCGACGCCCAGCAGCACGTTCTGGCCGTCGAGCATGTAGACGTTGCGGCCCACCTCGAACAGCGCGCGTTCGAGCGCGCGCGCGTACTGGTGCTTGAGCGGGCCCGCCTTGCCCACGAACATCACCAGCCCGGCGCGGTGGCCGTAGCGTTTGGCGCGATCGGCCTCGGTGACGCCGCCCTGCACCCAGTTGAAGTCGCGGGTGCGTGCTTCTGCGCGCAGGTCGCGAAGCTCGTCGGCGACCGCGGCGGTGATGATGCCGCCGCCCGCCACGTCGTAGCCGTCGACCAGCACGAACCGCCCGGTGGCCTCGCAGTCGGCGGTGAGATCGAACGCCACCGGCTGCCGCAGCTCGAGCACGACGTCGGCCACGTCGTGACGGCCGACCTCTTCCTTCTCGAGCGCGTGATTGAGCTGGCTGGCGTCGATCACCCGATTGATCTTGTGCAGCTGTGCCGCGACCGCGGCGGTGCCGAGCTTGAGCTTGTAGTCGCGCCCGCGCACGAACGGGGCCTTGCCGAGCCAGATCATGTTGGTGCGGATGCGGGTCGAGACGAGCGGCGGCCGGCCGACGTGGCTCATGACCTCGCCGCGGGTCACGTAGATCTCCTCAGACAGCGTGAAACCCGTCGACCAGCCGGCCTCGATGTTGGTGCGCGGCTCGGTGTTGAATCCCTCGATGCTGCGAATGGTGGAGAGCTTGTTCGAGGGCGAGAACACGACCTTGTCGCCGATCGCGACCTTCCCGGCTTCGATGCGGCCCGCGAAGATCCGGCGGTCGTCGCCGTGTTTGGTGAACTTGTAGACCGCCTGCACCGGCATGCGCAGCGCGCGGTCGGTGCGCGGCGGCTCCTTGGAAAGCCCGTCGAGCAGCTCGAGCAGCGTCGGCCCGTCGTACCAGGGCATCGCCTTGCCGCGGGTGGCGAGGTTCTCGCCCGCCACCGCCGCCACGGGCAGGAACTGGCGCGGGCGCACGGCGCCGATGCCTTCGAGGAAGGCCCGGTACTCCGCCTCGATGTTGCGGAACGTCTTCTCGTCGTAGCCGACGAGGTCCATCTTGTTCACGCACACGACCACTTCTCGTATCCCGAGCATCGACAGGATGTAGCCGTGGCGGCGGCTGTTCTCGCGTACGCCCTCCTTGGCGTCGATCACCAGCACCGCCGCCTCGGCGCGCGCGGCGCCCGAGATCATGTTCTTCAGGAACTCGATGTGGCCGGGCGCGTCGATGATGATGTAGTCGCGCTTGGCGCTCTTGAAGAAGCAGCGCGCGGTGTCGATGGTGATGCCTTGGTCCTGCTCGTCCGACAGCGCGTCCAGCAGGAACGCGTACTCGAACGGCTTGCCCGTGCGCTGGCACTCCGTGCGCACCGCCTCGAGCTTGCCCTGTGGCAGCGCGCCGGTGTCGGCCAGCAGCCGCCCGACCACGGTGCTCTTGCCGTGATCGACATGGCCGACGATCACCACGTTAAAGGTTTCGCGCATGGTCTCCGGCTTTCCGTTCCCGGCGGCCATCACATGTACCCCTTGCGGCGAAGCTCTTCGAGGCCGTGTTTGCCGTCCTGCAGGCGGCCCGAGCGCTCGGCGACATTACGCAAGCTGCCGCTCTTGAGCTCGACCAGGATCTCGTCCACGTTTCTAGACGGGCTCCTGATCGGCGCCTGACACGGCCCGCAGCCGAGGCTCCGGTAGCGGGTGCCTTCGCCCTGGTTGTAATACAGCGACACGGTTGGGATCGACTCGCGCTTGATGTACTCCCAGATGTTGAGCTCGGTCCAATCGAGCAACGGGTGGATGCGCACGTGGGTTCCGGGCGCGAAGTCGGTCTTGAACTGGTTCCAGAACTCGGGCGGCTGATCACCCACGTCCCAGTCGCTGTTCTTGTCGCGCGGCGAGAAGTACCGCTCCTTCGACCGGCTGCCCTCTTCGTCCGCGCGTGCGCCCACGATGACGCCGGTGTACGGCTGGCTGTCCTTGTCGGTCTCGTACTTGCCGGTCTCGAGGTTCAGCCGCAGCCTCGGCCAGGTGCCGTGCAGCGTCGCCCTGAGCGCGTCGGACTTGAGCCGGCCACAACAGGCGGTGCGCGCCTCGGCCTGCTCTTCCTTGCTCATGCCCGGGTTGTGCTTGAACTTCTCCGGGAACGTGTCGGCCTCGGCCAGCGCCGCCGTGTTCTGGCCCACGACCATCTGCAGCTTGTATTCCATCGCGAGCCGGTCGCGGTACGCGATCATCTCCGGGAGCTTGTAGCTCGTGTCGATGTGCACGAGCGGGAACGGCACGTGCCCGAAGAACGCCTTGCGCGCGAGCCACAGCAGGACCGTGGAGTCCTTGCCGATCGACCACAGCATGCACAGCCGCTCGAAGTGCCGGAACGCTTCGCGGAAGATGTACACGCTCTGCTGTTCGAGCCTATCGAGGTGATCCATTAGGATAGACAGTCTGCCATTTTGATGAAGGCCCGCAAGAGGGCAGTTTCGGCCCGTCGCGTGAGGGAGCGCGAGCTTGCTCGCGTGAGCTCTTCGCGGGGGGCACGGGACCCTCCCAGGGTCCCGAATCGAATGACGCTAATTCGGCGCCGCGAGCAGCTCGCGCTCGGCTTCGCGCAGGGTCTGCTTCCAGTCGGGCTCGTGGGGGACCGCCGCGACGGCGCGCCGGTAGAGCTTCACCGCGTCGCCGATGCGACCCATTCGACGCAGGTGGTCGCCGTAATCGACCAGCGTCTGGTGGCAGCCCTCGCGGTCGTTGTCGAGCGCGGCCTGAAACAGCTCCGACGCCCGCGACGGGTGGCCGGCGTAACCATGCTCGATCGCCGCCTGGTGCAGCGCCCAGTGGTCCTCGGGCTCGAACGCCAGCGCCTGGTCGTAGGCGTCGGCCGCGTCGGTGTGGCGCTCCATCTCGGCGTAGATGTCGCCGCGGATGGCCGCGATGAAGAACGGATCGCCGCCGCGGTTGGCGGCCTCCCCGATCGCGTCCAGCGCCTCCAACGTTCGCCCGCCCTCGAGCAGCACCTGCGACAGCTTGGCGTGGCCGAGGCCGTAGGTCGGATCCATCGCGACCACCTTGCGGAACGCGATCTCGGCCTCCTTGAGCGCCCCCGCCTCCAGCTGCGCGTCGCCGAGCTCGCGCCAGCCGTCGACCAGTCGCGGATTGAGCTCAGTGGCGCGGGTGGCCGCCGCGACCGCGCCCGAATCGCGGATCGCGTTCAGCGCCTCGGCCAGGAACGCCTGCGCGGCGCCCATCGATTCGAGCTCGGGCGATCGCAGCGCGGCGCGCGCCTCGTCCGCGGCGCCCGACGCCTGACCCGCCTCCAGCGCGGCGCGCGCGGTCTGCAGCTTCGCCAGCCCGGCGCGCAGCTCGGGTGTCGGCGCCCGGAGCCGCGGCAAGTCCCGGTCGTCGGGCTCGAGCGCCGCGACGATCCGCAACGCGAGCTCGCCCTTGCGGGCCGGCGGCGTCTTGCTATCGCCCCGCGCGACGGAGGCCAGCGCCTCGCCGCGATAGCACGTGCACCAGCGCCGCCGCGTCCAGCCGCGCGTCGTCGTCGCGCGCGCCCACCGGCTCGAGGGCGATCGCGTCGCGGTACGCCCGCAGCGCCGCCTCCTCGTCGCCGGCGTCGAGCGCGCGCATGCCGATCGCCAGCATCAGCGCCGGCGTGGGCGGGGTTGCCGCGCGCAGCGCCGCCGCGAGCGCGGCGTCGATCTCGCCCGCCCGTCCCTGCGCCTCGAGCAGCTCGGCCAGATCCAGCCAGTGATCGGCGTGCCCCGGGTCGCGCTTGCAGCGGGTCTCCGCGAGCGCGATCGCGGCCTCGCCCGCGACGCCGCTCGCCGCCATCTCGGCGCACAGCACGTGCAGGAAGCGGAGGAACGACGTGCCGACGCGGTCGACGCCGCGATCGCTCACCTCGACCACCGGCCACTCGCCGTCGCCGCTCGCCTCCTCGGCGTCGAGCGCGTAGCGCCGCGACTCGCGATCGACGACCGGCCAGAGCCCCGCCGGCCAGGTCGCGACGCCGGGCGTGGGCCGGGCGCCGCTCGCGCGTGCCGCCGCCTCGTCGAGTGCGAGGATGTGGGCATCGCGCCCCAGTAACCCGCCGTCGTGCGCGCGCAGGAACGCCGCCAGCCCGGGCGGCGGCGCCACCCCCATCGCGTCCTGGAAGCGTTTGAGCCCGTCCGCGCCGAGGCCCGGGAACAACACCGCATCGGGCAATGTCGACACGACGCGTTCAAGCTCCCCGATAAGCGTCTGCGCCGGCTCCCTCATGCGGCTCATTTAGAATGGCGCGCGTCTTCGATCAAGGACGAGGACCGTCTATCGACGCGACGCGGACATCCGGAATTCTAGCGATGCGCCCGCTTGTACGCTGCGACGCCAAAAATAGCTCGCAATAATCGGTCGCGGCGTGAGAAACTTTAGGTGGCGGCCGACTCGACTTCCGCCGCCAACCGCACCCATGGGCAAGATTCTCCTCTGCGATGACGAAGAGTCCCTGTGCCGGAGCTTGGCCCGAATTCTGCGCTCCGCGGGTCATGAAGTTGTCGCGGTCGATGGCGTCGGGGGATTCGCACGCCTCCAGCACCGCCAAGACCGCTTCGATTTGATCCTGACCGACATCCGCATGCCGCAGGTGGACGGCTTCGCGATCCTGGCGGCCGCGCGCAGCTACGCGCCGGGCACGCCCGTGATCGCGATGAGCGGCAGCGCGGAGATCCCGGACGCGGTGCGCGCGATGCACGCGGGCGCGCGTGATTTTCTGATCAAGCCATTCGAGGTGCGGACCCTGGAAGAGGCGGTGTTGGCGGTGCTCAAACCCGCCGCGCCGGTCGTAGAGACCGACGCCATCGCATGGCGCGACAAGAACGCGCCCTGGTTGCTCGGCAACGATGCGGCGCTGATCCCCGCGCTGTCGTTGCTCGCGCAGGTGGCAGACACGCGCTGCACCGTGCTCATCAACGGCGAGTCGGGCACCGGCAAGGAGCTGGCGGCGCGCGCGCTGCACGCCGGCTCATCGCGCGTCAAGAAGCCGTTCGTCCCCGTCAACTGCGCGGCGATCCCGGCCAACCTGGTCGAGTCGGAGCTGTTCGGACACGCCAAGGGATCATTCACGGGTGCGGTCGGGAACCGGACCGGCCGATTCGCGCAGGCCGACGGCGGCACCATCCTGCTGGACGAGATCGGCGAGATGGAGTTCGGCGTGCAGGCCAAGCTCTTGCGCCTGATCCAGGACGGCGAGCTCTACCCGGTGGGTGAAGAGAAGCCGACCCGCATCGACGTCCGCATCCTGGCCGCCACCAACCGCAACCTCGAGCGCGAGGTCGCGGCGGGACGGTTCCGCGCCGACCTCTACTGGCGGCTCGCGGTGATTCCGGTCGAGCTGCCGGCCCTGCGCGAACGCACGAGCGACATCGCCGGTCTCGCGCGGCACTTCGTGGCCACCGCGAACCAGCGCCACCGCCGCTCGGTGGTCGGGATCGACCCGCCCGCGATGGCAGCGCTCGAATTGTACCCATGGCCCGGCAACATCCGCGAGCTCGAGAACATCATCGAGCGCCTCGTGATCGTGAAGGGCCACGGCACCATCGGCGTCGCCGACCTACCCGGCAGCATCCGCTCGAAGCGCAGCATCACCCCCCGGCACACCCCCCTCCCCGCCCTGCCCGAAGACGGCACTGACCTCCGCGCCATGCTGGAGGCGGTCGAGGAACGCATGATCAGCGAGGCGCTCGAGCGCACCGGCGGCAACAAGAACCGCGCCGCCGAGTTGTTGGGGCTCAACCGAACGACGTTGGTCGAGAAGCTCCGCCGCAAGCGGGTCGCGTAGCCCCGCGGTTCGTTACTGGGCGAGAAGCCGGAACCTGCCGCCCGCCACAGTGTCTCTGGGCGGGAGGTCCCCATGTTCGACTGGTTCAAGCTCGGCGGTTCCGCCATGTTCCTGACTTTGCTGTTCGGCGCTCTCGGCATCGCGGTCGCGGTGAAGTACGCGATGGACCCGTATCGCAGACTGCTGCCCCTGACCGCCGGGCTCGGCGTCCTCACTCTCTTGACCGGTGCGCTCGGGTGCGTGACCGGCGTGATCAAGTCTTTGCACTGCCTGCCGCGTGTCGAGCCCGACGAGCGCTGGATCTGGATGGTCGGGCTCGGCGAGTCGCTGGTGAACGTGGCGTTCGCGCTGGCGATGGTCGCGATCGCAGCGCTCGCGATCGTGATCGGCGTGTTCCGGAGGTCGCAGGACGCCCTAGGCGGCATCTACTCGGAACCCTGAGAGGGTTCCGCACCTCCCGCGACGAGCTCCGACCGGCAAAGCCGGTCTACGCTCACGCGTTTTCTACCAGCGGGCGGCGATGAGGAGCTGCCCGCCGCCGCCGGGTGACGGGCTGACCGCGAGCGCGGTGCCGGTGCGGTGGAACAGGTACGGCACCGCCCAGCCGAACGCCGAGCCCATGCCCGCGCCGACCAGCACGTCGGTCAGGTAGTGTTTGTCGGCGGCGATGCGCAGGTAGCCGACCGACGCGGCGGCCACGAGGCCGGCGGCCCACACCGCCGGCGCCAATCGGTAACGGCGCATCGATGCGATCGTCCCGCTCGACACCGCGAGCGCGAACGCGAAGCTCGAGTGGCTGGAATAGAACGACACGTTGTTGTCGGTGGGCGAATCGGTGAGCGGCTTCTGATCAGCGGGCAACGCGTGCACGAACGGCCGCTCGCGCACCGCCGCAAATTTGACGATCTGGCTGAGGTCCCCGGCGAGCGCGACCGACTCCGCGACGATGAGCGCGTTGCCGAGCATCTCGGGCAGCCGGCCGTCGTGGCGGGCCGCGACCGCGGTCATCCCCAACCCGGCGAGCGGCACGAGGCCAAACGCGCCGACGTTCGAGGCGATGATGGCTGCGTTCGCGTTATCCCACGCGAGCGACGTGCGCGCGCCCGAGTCGAACGCGTTGGCGTCGCACCAGCGGCACACCGACGGCAAGAGCGGCCGCTTCGCGAGCTCGGTGCCGGCCCAGAACGCGAACCCGACACCGGTGACGACGCCGTCGACCACGAAATCGTAACGGAGGCCGCCGCGGTCGTCCGCGATCTCGGCGCGGACAACCGCGGGAACCGAGGCGGCGACCGCGGCGACTATCCCGAGCAGCGTCGCGGGCACGCCCGACCTCGAGGCGGCAATCAAGTCGACATCAACTGAGCTTCGGCAACGCCTCGGCCATCCGGCGCACCCCCTCCTCGACGTTCTTCATCGAGGTCGCGTAGGACAGCCGCACGAACCCGGGGGCGTGAAACGCCGACCCCATGACCACCGCCACCTTCGCCGTGTCGATCAGCCACTCGCAGAGCTGGACGTCGTTCTCGATCTTCTTGCCCTCGGGCGTCTGCTTGCCGATGAACGCCGACAGATCCGGGAACGCGTAGAACGCGCCCTTGGGCTCGACGCAGGTCACGCCCGGGATTTCGCGCAGCCGAGCGACCATCATCTTGCGCCGCTTGTCGAACTCGCCGCGCATCATCTCGAGCGCGTCGGTCGGGCCCTCGATCGCCGCCAGCGCGGCCGCCTGGGCAACCGCCGCTGCGTGCGTCGTCGACTGGCCCTGCAGCGTGGCCATCGCCTCGACCACCGGCTTGGGCGCCACCGTGAACCCGACGCGCCATCCGGTCATCGCGAACGCCTTTGAAACGCCGTCGATGATGATGGTGTGGGCGCGGACCTCGGGGCTGATGGTCGCGGGCTGAAAGAACTTGCCGTCTCCGTACACCAGCGTCCGGTAGATGTCGTCGGTCATCAGCCAGACGTCTTTGTCGACCGCGAGCTTCGCGAGCGCGCGCAGCGTCGCCTCGTCGTAGATGGCGCCGGTCGGGTTCGACGGCGAGCAGACCAGGATCATCCGCGTGCGGGGCGTGATCGCCTTGGCGACGTCCTCGGCGCGGACCTGAAAGTTTTCGTCGGCGCGGGTCGGGACGTTCACCGGGCGCCCGCCCGCGAGCTTGACGATGTCGTTGTAGCTGACCCACGCCGGCGTGGGGATGATGACCTCGTCGCCCTCGTCGACGAGCGCGTGCACGGCGTTGAAGATCGACTGCTTCGCGCCCGAGCTGACGATGACCTCCGACGGGTCGATCGCGAGGCCGTGCGCGTCGCCGATCCACTTCGCGACCGCCTTGCGCAGCGGCGCGGTGCCCTCGACAAGCGTGTACTTGGTCGCGCCCGCGTCGAGCGCCTTCTTGGCGGCGTCCTTGATGTGCGCGGGGGTATCGAAGTCGGGCTCGCCGGCGCCGAAGCTGACCACGTCCACGCCCGCGGCCTTGAGCTTCGCGGCCTTGGCCGAGACGGCCAGCGTGGGGGACGGTTCGACGACGGACAACCTGCGGGCGAGCTTCACGGGGCCACTCCTTGCTTGCGTTTTTCATCGAGCGCCGCGGCGACGCCGGGCGGAACCATCCGCGACACGTCCCCGCCCATCAGCGCCACTTCCTTCACCAGCGACGAGGATACATAAAAGCTCTCCTCGCCGGTCATCAGAAACATCGTCTCGACGTTGGGCGCCAGCCGCCGGTTCATGTGCGCGAGCTGGAATTCATACTCGAAGTCGGCGATCGCGCGCAGCCCGCGGATGACCACCGCCGCGCGCTTGCGCTGGCAGTAACTGGCCAGCAGGCCCTGGAACGCATCGACCTCGACGCGCGGGTCTTTCCCGAGCGCCTCCACGATCATCAACCGGCGCTGCTCGAGCGTGAACAGCGGCGCCTTGCGCACGTTCTCGGCCAGCGCGACCACCACGTGGTCGAACAAGGTCAACGACCGGCGCAGGATGTCGACGTGCCCGTTCGTGATCGGGTCGAACGTCCCAGGGTAGACCGCGAGGCGCACGACCTCGATCATCTCTTCCCGCCTACGATCCCGAGCACCGGTAGAAAGACAGCTCGGTGTCGCCGTACTCGCGCCGATCGGTGAGGAACAGACCGCCGACCGATTCGGGCGGCCGGTGGCGCCGATCGTGCTCGACGATCACCACGGCGCAAGCCGTCAGCAGGTCCGCGCCCGACAGCTCGGCGAGGACACCCTCGGTCTCGCGGGCGTAGGGCGGGTCGAGAAATACCCACGAGAATTCGGCGCCGCTCGCCGCCAGGCGGCGAAGCGCGGTCCGAACATCCGCGCCGATCACTGTCGCGCGCTCCTCGACGCCGAGCTCGCGCAGGTTTCGGCGCAGGCTGGCGAGCGCATTCGCATCGCGCTCGACGAACACCGCGGCGGCGGCACCGCGAGACAGCGCCTCGATCCCGAGCGCGCCGCTGCCGGCGTAGAGATCCAGCACCGGCCCGGGCGGTGGGCCGAGGATGTTGAAAATCGCCTCGCGCACCTTCGCGGCGGTGGGTCGGGTCTTCGATCCTCTGGGAACGATGAGACGCCGGCCTCGATCGTGCCCGCCGGTCAAACGCATGGAACGCCGTTCCTACCGCGTCGGACCAACCGGGTCAAATCCGCGCCACCGTCGGAGAATCGCCCGCTAACGCGCCGCGCCCCGGCGGGGGCGCGGGCCCCCAGGGCGGCGTTTGGGTGTATGCTGCCCGGGCTGCATGCCGCGAATCGGTGCGTTTTTCGACGTGGATAGGACGCTGGTCTCGTGTAACACCGGCCGGCTGTTCCTCCGCGACTTGCGGCGGCGGGGGGAAATCTCGTTCCTGCGGGCGCTGAGGGCGCTGGGCTGGATGGCCAAATACCACCTCTCGCTCATCGACCTTCAGCACGTCGCGGTCCGGCTGGCGGAACAGATGAAGGGGAAGCTCGAGCGCGACTTCGCCGACCGCTGCCGGGCGTGGGTGCAGACGGAGGTCGTGCCGCTGGTGGTGCCGGGCGCGCGCGGGCAGATCGAGAAGCACCGCGCCGAGGGCCACATCCTGGCGATCCTGTCGACGTCACCGACGTACGTGACCCGACCGCTCGCCGAGGCGCTGGGGATCGAGGAGGTCGTCTCGACTCAGTTCGAGGTCGAAAACGGCCAGTTCACGGGCCGGCTGGTCGGCCCTGCGTGCGTCGGCAAGGGCAAGGTCCACTGGGCCGAGGACCTGGGCACCCGGCTCGAGGTGGACCTCGCCGCCAGCTGGTTCTACACGGACTCCTACACCGACATGCCGATGCTGGAGCGGGTCGGTAACCGCGTAATAGTGAATCCCGATCCGCGACTACGAAGAACGGCCAAGCGGCGGGGCTGGCCCGTAGAAGACTGGCGACAAGTCATCGTCCCGAGCTCCCCCTCTGAGGAGGTCCGCGCGTGAGCGTCTATTCCGCCCCCTGGTACACCCCAGCCGTTCAACGCCTGCTCGATCTCGCGCTCGAGGAGGACGTCGGGCGCGGCGACGTGACGACGTCGTCGGTCATCGAGGAGACGCAGGAAGCCGAGGCCGAGATCATCGCGCGCGAGCGGGCGGTCGTGTGCGGACTGGGCGTGGTCGAGGCGGTCTTCACGCGGTTCGATTGGCGAACGCGCGTGCGCACCAAGGTTTCGGACGGCGACCCGGCGCAGCCGGGGACCGTGGTCGCGGCCGTGCGTGGGCCGGCGGCGGCGCTGCTCGCGGGCGAGCGCACCGCGCTCAACTTCCTGGCGCACATGTCCGGGATCGCGACGTTGACCCAGGCGTTCGTCGCGGCGGCGGAGGGGGCCAAGCTGCGCGTCACCGACACCCGCAAGACCACGCCCGGGTTGCGCGCGCTCGAAAAGTACGCGGTGCGCGCCGGCGGCGGCGCGAACCACCGGGCGGATCTGTCGTCGGGGATCTTGATCAAGGACAACCACATCGCGCTGGTGGGGTCGGTGAAGGAAGCGGTCCGGCGCGCGCGCGCGACCGCGCCGCACGGGCTGCGCATTGCGGTCGAGGTCGACACCGCGGCGCAGCTGGATGAGGCGCTCGAAGCGGGCGCCGAAGGCATCTTGCTGGACAACTTCCAGACCAAGGAGATGGTCGAGGCCGTCAAGCGGGTCCGCGAGCGCGCCCCCAAGACGATCATCGAGGCGTCGGGAGGCGTGACGCTCGACCGCATGCGCGACCTCAGCAAGACCGGCGTCGACGTGATCTCGATTGGATCGATCACGCACTCGGCGCGCGCGATCGATTTTTCCTGCGAGATCCGCCGCAGCGAAGACCGCGAACGCGACATGTAGCGGCGCGGGCGGGCCGGCGCAGGTGCGACATCACTCGCAGCTGCGGTCGGGGCGGTAGACCTGCAGGATGTTGCTGCCGCTCGAGCCGCCGGACATGGTGCCGCCGCCGGGCATGTAGATGAGGCCGCCGACGAACGCGGCGCCGGTCACGCCGTGGACGGGGGTGGGCAGCGGCGCGAGCTGGGTCCAGGTGTCGTTGCGGGGGTCGTAGACGTCGTGGTCGGGGAACACGTCGTTGGGCTCGCCGGTGTTGGTGCCTTCGCCGCCCCAGACGTGAAAGCAGCCGAGCGCGAACGCGCCGTTGACGCCGCCGCGCGGGCGCAGCATCCGCGCGCCCTGGGTCCACGCGCCGGTCGCCGGATCGAAGATGTCGAGCGAGTCGGTGCGGGGGCTGGAGAAGCCGCCGCCGTCGTAGCGACCGCCGGCGACGTAGACTTTGTTGCCGAGCGCGCCGGCCGCGAGGTGGTTCCGGTCGGCGAAGGTCTGCGGGAAATCGGCGAGCGCGGTCCAGGTGTTGTCGCTGATGTCGTAGGCCTCGAACGCATTGCCGGCGGGCGGGCGGCCACCAGCGACGTAGATCTTGTCGCCGATCACCGCGGCGGCGCCGGCGCCGCGCGCGGTCGGCATCGTCGCGAGCTCGCGCCAGAGGCCGGTGCCGGGGTCGAGCTCGAACGTGCGGCCGGTGTCGGCGGACGCGGTCTGGGCACCGAGGCTGTAGAGGCGGCCGCTCACACCGACCACGACCGGATGGTGGACGGCGATTGGGTGGCGCGGGCCCATCGACCAGGTGTTGGCGGCGACGTCGTAGACGAGCACAGTGTCGACGGTCGCGGTGGGCGAGGTCGGGTAGCCGCCGACGACGTAGATCTTCCCGTTCACCTCGCCGACCGCCATCTCGGAGTTGGAGGCGAGCAGCATCGCGCGCAGGCCGTAGCCGCCCGCGGGTGGGCTGAGGGGCCCCGCCGCCCCGCCGGGGCCGGTCGTGCCCGCCGCACCGGTGGTGCCGCCGCGACCCGCGACGCCCGTGGTGCCTGCGGCGCCCGTGGTGCCCGCGACGCCCGTGGTGCCCGCGACGCCCGTCGTGCCCGCGACGCCCGTCGTGCCCGCGACGCCCGTTCCGGCGTCTGAAACATTGCCGCCGCCGCCGCAACCGGCGGACGACACCGCGAGCCCGACAACAAGCGCCAGGCCGAGCCGGCCGGCGGTTGCCGCTATGCACCTGGTGCGTGGCACGACGTTACTGCGTTGGTGCACGCCGCACTGGGTCGCCGTCACGCGAAACGACTATACTCCCCCGCTTCGATGCAGACAGAACGGTTGGCGGCGCGACTGACGACGCGCTGGCTCGGACGCGCCTACGAGTGGCGCGAACAATGTTCGTCCACGAACGACGTCGCCGCCGAGCGGGCGCGGTCCGGCGCACCGACCGGGCTGGTCGTCGCGGCCGAGACCCAGAGCGCGGGGCGCGGTCGCCTCGGCCGGACCTGGCACGCGCCGGCGGGTGAGAACCTGACCTTCTCGTGTTTGCTGCGGCCGGCGCGCGCGGCCAGTGAGATTCCGCCGCTCACGCTGGTGGTGGGCGCCGCGGTCGCGGACGCCCTCCTGGCGCTCGGTCTGCGGCCGCGGCTCAAGTGGCCGAACGACGTGCAGCTGGAAGACGCCGCCGGTACGCGCCGCAAGCTCGCCGGCGTCCTGACCGAGACCGTCACCGCCGGCGATCGCGTCGAGCACGTCGTCGTAGGAATCGGCGTCAACGTCAACACCACCGTGTTCCCGCCCGAGCTCGACGACCACGCGGTGTCGTTGCGGCTCGCGCTCGGGCGCACGTTCGACCGCTCCGACGTGCTCGCCGACGTCCTCGCCGCGCTCGAGCCGCGGCTCGAGGACTTCGATCGGCGAGGCGCCGCCGCTGCGGTCGAGGCGTTCGCGGCGCACGCGCGGCTACCCGACCGTTGTCGCGTGAGCACGCCCGGGCGGCCGGGCGCGGTTCTCGAAGGCACCGCCATCGGCCTCGCTCCCGACGGCGCGCTGCTGTTGCGCGACGATGCCGAGCACATTCACCGCGTCGTTTCCGGAGAGATCCAACCATGACCGCATTCGAATCCCTCGTCCTGGGCATCGTCCAGGGCGTCACCGAGTTCCTCCCTATCTCGTCGACCGCGCATCTGCGGATCGTGCCCGCGCTCGCGGGTTGGTCCGATCCGGGTGCCGCGTTCACGGCCGTCCTCCAGCTTGGTTCGCTGCTGGCGGTGGTCGGCTACTTCTTGCCCGAGCTGCTGCGGATGCTGCGCGCAGCATGGGTCGCGGTCACCGATCGCTCGCGACCACCCGAGCCGGCCGCACGCCACCTCTTGTACCTGGTCGTGGGCACGTTGCCGGTGGGCATCGCGGGGCTCGCGTTCAAGCACGCGGTCGAGGGCGCGCTACGCTCGCTGTGGGTGATCTCGGCCGCGCTGATCGTGGTCGCGCTCGCGCTCGCCCTCGTGGAACGCACCGCCGCGCGCACCCGCGACTTCGACAGCATCGGCCTGCGCGACGCCCTGATCATCGGCTGCGCGCAGGCGCTCGCGCTGGTGCCAGGAACGTCGCGCTCGGGGATCACGCTGCTGGCGGCGCTCGCGATCGGTTTCCGGCGCGAATCGGCGGCGCGGTTCTCGTTCCTGCTCAGCGTGCCCGCGGTCGCGGCGGCCGGTATCTTCGAGCTGCCCAAGCTCTTGCGCGGCCGCGACGTGGGCGGCAGCGCGCTCGCGATCGGACTGCTGGCCGCGGCGGTGTCGGGTTACGCGAGCATCGCGTGGCTGCTGCGCTTCCTGCGCGCGCGCAGCACGATGCCGTTCGTCGTCTACCGCATCGCGCTGGGCGTGCTTCTCCTGGCGCTGCTCGTCGCGGGCCGCATTCACTGATCGCGTGCAGCGGGGCGCGGCGCTGCGCGCGGGGGCAGCTTAGTCGCGGCTTAGTCGCGGCTTAGTCGCGGCTAGCCGGTCGCGGCGACCGACAGGCTCTCTGCGAGCTCGACGGCCACGCCGACGACGGCGCCGATCACCAGCAGGCCGGGCGCGCCAGATGATGCGGGCGGGATCTCCACGGCGTTCATCTCGGCGAGGGTGCCGGTCCAGGTCCAGCTTTGCGGGGTGGCGGCGCCGACGAGGACAGCCGCCGGCGTCTCGGCGGACCAGCCGCGCGCGATCAGGCGGTCGGCGATGCGAACGCGCTGGCGCAGGCCCATCAGCACGACCAGCGTGAGACTCCCAGGGGCGAAGCTGTCGAGCAGCGAGCCGTACGTCTCTTCGTGGTGACCGGTGACGACGGCGAAGCTCGAGGCGAGGCCGCGGTGGGTGACCGGGATGCCGGCGAGCGCGGGGGCGGCGACGGCGGTCGAGACGCCGGGCACGATCTCGAACGGGATGCCGGCGCGCGCGAGCGCGAGCGCTTCCTCGCCGCCGCGTCCGAACACGAACGGGTCGCCGCACTTGAGGCGGACCACGTGTAGGCCCCGACGCGCGTAACGAACCAACAACCGATTGAGCACGTCTTGAGGAATCGACTGGCGGCAGGCGCGCTTGCCGACGAAGAACCAGCGCGCGCCGGGTGCGTAGCCGCGCATGTCTTCCGACGACAGCGCGTCGTAGAGGACCAGGTCCGCCTCGGCGAGGCGCCGCATGCCGCGCACGGTGATGAGGTCCGCGCTGCCGGGGCCGGCGCCGACGAGGGTCACCCGCCCTATCCTTGCTGGCCTGTCGTCACCGCTGGTTGCGCCGTTCACGTGGATCCTCGCGACTTCCGACCGTCATAAATGCCATCGAGCGCGCGCAGAAGCAACGGCCGGCGGTCCTCGATCGGCACGCCAGCCTCGCGCCACGCGGCGCGCTGGCGTTCCGCGACGTCGGCCCACGCGTCGAGGTCGTCGGGAAGCACCGCCTCGAGCCCCTCGCGCAGCAGGCCCGCGAGCGCCGGCGCGCGGCCGCCCGTCGACACCGCAATGGTCACGCCGCCGCGACGCAATGTGCCGGCGCCGTAGGCGCTCGCCGCCGCGACGTCGTCGACCGCCAGCACGAACACGCGACGCGCCTCGGCGGCCTGCGCGACGACCGCCGCGACCTCGGGCGGCGCCGCGGCGACGACCAACCATGCGCCGTCGAGGTCGGCGGGCTCGAAGCCGCGGCGCGCGACCGCGAGCTTGCCCGCCGCCGCCAGCTCGCCGAGCGCGGGCGACGCCGCCGGCGCCACCACCAACACCGTCGCGCCCGCGTCCAGCAGCGCGCGCACCTTCGCGGTCGCAACCTTGCCGCCACCGACCACCAGCACCTTCCTTCCGGCGAGCTTCAGAAACAGCGGATAAAGCGGGTCTGCCGACGAGGGAGGAGAACTGGGCATGGCTCGGCTATGCTGGGGAGCATGTCCGCATCCACCGCCGAAGTCGAGGACGCGGCCCGCCGTCTGGCGGGCGCGCCCCCGGCCGACGTCGTCGCCTGGGCCGTGCGTCGCTACGGCCGAAAGCTCGCGATCTCATCCAGCTTTTCGATCGAAGACTGCGTCGTCATCGATCTCGCGTCCAAGGCGGGGGGCGAGGGCTTCCGCGTGTTCTCGCTCGATACCGGTCGCCTCCCCGACGAGACCTACACCACCGCCGAGCGCGTGCGCATGAAGTACGAGCTCGACATCGAGTGGACGTTCCCGCGGCGCGACGAGGTCGAGCAGCTGGTCCGCATCAAGGGCCTCTACAGCTTCCGCGACTCGCTCGACAACCGGCACGAGTGCTGCGGCATCCGCAAGGTCGAGCCGCTCGGCCGCGCGCTCGCCGGCCTCGACGCGTGGATGACCGGCCTCCGCAACGATCAGTCGGTCACGCGGACGTCGACGCCCGAGGTCGAGATCGATGGCGCGCACGGCGGCATCGCCAAGATCAACCCGCTCGCGCGCTGGTCGATGGACGAGGTGCGCGCCTACGCCCACGAGCACCGCGTTCCCATCCACCCGTTCCACGACCAAGGCTACCCGTCGATCGGCTGCGCGCCGTGCACCCGCGCGATCGCGGCCGGCGAGCATCCGCGCGCCGGCCGCTGGTGGTGGGAGGATCCCGCCAACAAGGAGTGCGGGATTCACCTACCGGTCAGATGACCGCCGTCTGAGGACGAATTCGAGAACGCCGGGGCTTTCTCGAATTGCGCAACCGTGTGATCCTCGATGCTGGACCATGGCGGGTGGCAGTGGACGGCGCAATCCTCCGGACAGCACGCTCGTGTCGACGGCCCGGACGGGTGAGGGGGCGAACAACCGCATCCCGCGCCGGCTGATGGTGGGAACCGGCCAGAACGTCACGACCCACGTCATCCCCGACGAAGGAATCGTGACCGTGGGTCGCGCACCCGAAGCGACCATCCGGATCGAGAACCCTTCGGTGTCGCGGCTTCACGTCCGCCTGCATCTCGGTGCGGTGGTCCGGGTCGAGGATCTCGGCAGCGCAAACGGAACCCGGATCGCCGGTAAACGCCTGACCGCCAACGAGCTGACGCCGATTCCGCCGGGGCAGGTCGTCGAAATCGGAACCAGCTGGGTGATGGTCGCGAACGCACCTCTCACCGGATCGACGATCGTCTCGAGCCAGGACGAAAACGAGATCTCGTCGCCGGGCCGAGATCGCGACGGGCTGGTCGTCAAGGATCCCGCTGTCCGCGAGATGCATCGGCTGATCGAACGCGTCGCGCTCGGTGACATCAGCGTGCTGCTGCACGGCGAGACCGGCGTCGGCAAGGAGGTGTTCGCGCGCCGCATTCATTCGCTGTCGCCACGCGCGGACAAACCGTTCCTCGGCCTCAACTGCGCGGCGCTCGCAGCGACGTTGCTGGAGAGTGAGCTGTTCGGCTACGAGCGCGGCGCGTTCACCGGCGCAGTCCAGATGAAACCGGGCCTGCTGGAGACCGCACAGGGCGGCACGGTCCTGCTCGACGAGATCGGCGACATGCCGATCTCGATCCAGGTCAAGTTGTTGCGCGTGTTGGAAGAGCGGCAGGTGTTGCGGATCGGCGGAACCAAGCCGCGTCCGATCGACGTCCGACTGTTGTCCGCCACCAACCGAAACCTCGAAAAGGCGGTGGAGGAGGGGTCGTTTCGACGCGATCTTTTCTTCAGGCTCAACGGCATCACGCTCGAGATTCCTCCGCTTCGCGATCGGCCATCCGAGATCGAGCCGCTCGCGCGACGGTTCGCCGACCTCGCCGCCCGTCGGCTCGGCGCAACCTCGCCGCCGCAGATCGAGCCCGCGGTGTGGGACCACCTCCGCCGCTATCAATGGCCTGGCAACATCCGCCAGCTCCGCAACGTGATGGAGCGGGCGGTCGTGCTGTGCGAAGGGGGTCCGATCGGGATCGACGATTTCGCCCCGGATACTTACGTAGGACCAGCGCCGGGACCTCCAGGGCCATCCAGATCGCCGACCTCTCCGCTCCCGGCGCTCGCGTTCGGCCCGAACAACTCCAGCAACCCCGACGAGCGACAGCGGATCGTGGACGCCCTCGAACGTTGCGCCGGCAATCAGACCCGCGCGGCCGAGCTGCTCGGGATCTCACGGCGAACGCTGGTCAGCCGATTGGGCGAATACAACATGCCGCGACCCCGGAAGCGCGACGGCGCGTAGCGGCGTTCCGCGCGTTCAGCTCGTGCTCGCGCAGCCAGCAGCACGGGCGGCACATGCGCCGCGACGGTGGCAGCGAGCGCGTCGTGCGTCCTCCCGCCGGATGGTCACGGCCTAAACCGCCGACGCCTGCGCGCGTCGACGCTGATCGGTCCTGGGCCGGCGGCCGAGATGTAGAGCCAGATGAAGCAGTAGAGCGCGGCCGAGACACCGCCATTCATCGTCGGCCAGAAGCTTTTCGGCAGATGCACCTGGAAATAGGCAACCGCCATCTCGCCCGCGACCAGAAACGCGACGGGACGGGTGAACAATCCCAACAACAGCAGCGCGCCACCGAACGTCTCCAGCACGCCGGCGACACCCGCCTGCGAGGCGAGCACGACCTTGTGGCCGGCCGGAAACCCGAACAGCTTCGACGTCCCCGCCAGCATGAACATGAAGCCGGCGACGATCCGAAGCGCGCTCCGCAGGTAGGGGGCCGCCGCCGCCCATTTCGCCGCGAGGTTCGACGCCATTTACCTAACCTCGTTCTCGTTCGGTCCCCGCACAAGTGGCAGAAGTCGTGGAACATGCTGCGCCGTGCCAGCTGCCCGCTCGCGTTCGTGCTCGCGGCTGCGGGGCTCGGATCCGGCGCTCGCCGCCGCGATCATGCAGCTCCGGCACTGATCGGTGGGCGGCTATGGTGCGCCGCCATCCGGCGCGCCACCGTCGGAACCGTCGCCTGCCTCGGTCACGACGACGAGCGAGCCCGGCGCCAGGTCCGTGAACATCACTCGGTAGTGTTTCGTCACGACGGCTGCCCCGCAGCCAAGGTCGACCTCGACCAGCATCGTCGCCGTCGCGCTTTCCGGCAGCAGCGTCACCAGCAAGTCCGCGAACCCACCCTGACCGGTCTGGCTCCGGTCGTCTGTCGCCACGAGCGTTCCGCCCGTGACGCGCACGGCGTCTATCCGGTAGCCGACGAAGTTGTTGGGCGGATAGCCGGCGCTTCGCAGCTCGAGCACGATCGTCGTCAGCCCTCCCTGCCGGGCGCCTGATTGCGCGGACGCCGTGAGTGCGCCGAACGGGTTCGGCGACGCCGAGCACTGCGCTGGCGGTGGAGGCAGAGGATCCACGACCCCGTAGCCGCACTGCAGGCTCAGCACCGCGGCGCCCGCGGCGGTGCCCAACCCGCGGAAGCGCTGCAGGAACAGCCGCGCCCGCTCCGCGACCCGCTCCGTCGGGCTCAGCGCCGCGGCGACCGGCGACGGCGCCGGCAGCAGCTCGGGCAGCAAGCGCTTGGGGCCGTTCTTGCGATCGTCATTAAGATCGTCATTGCGATCGTCATTGCGATCTTCGGCGCTCATGACGCCACCTCCACCGTCACGGCGCGCTGAAGCGGCGTCGCGACCCGATCGCCGAGGAACGTCAGCGGCCGCCCGCGCCCGACCCGCGCCTGCAGGGTGTGCGCGAGGCCCAACATCTCGGCGCGCACCTCCGCCTCGACAGCGCGCGCGCGCGCCGTCAGCGGCTCCACCAGCGCCGCGTCGGCGGTCTCGGGCGCGCCGCGGCCCACGTGTCCGAGCAGCGTCCGCAGCGTCGCTACCGAATCCAGCGCCAACCGCCGGCTGAGCGCACGGCCGGCCGCGAGCTCGTAGAAGCGCTGGATGTCGGGCGCCGCGAGCCGGTAGTCCCACTGCAGGTAGTCGCCGCTGCAGCGGCCCTCCGCCTGCATGCGTGACAGGAGCGGCGTCCCCGCGTACAGCTCGACCCGCCCGAAGTTGAACGGGTAGTCCGCCGCGTACTCGATGAAGTCGAGATTCTTGCCGACGCTGTCCAGCGTGGTGTCGGGATCGAACATCAAAATGTTGAAGCAGACGAACAGCCCGAGCGAGCGCGCGACGTCGATCGCACGGTGGTTCTGGCTGGACCGGCCCCAGCGCCGCAACGTGATCAGACCCTGGTCGGCGTCGGTTTCGATGCCGACGTAGCAGCGGATGCACCGCAGTCGCTCGCACAGCACGCGGAACACCGGCTCGGTGACGTCGCCGGGGCGCGCCTTGACCACGGTCGCGAAGTTGGTGATCCCCTCGGCCTCGATCGCGTCGGCCAGCGCGTTCAGGCGCGCCAGGCTCTTGCCGTGGTTGGGGATGAAGAAGTTGTCGTCGTGAAAGACGAACAGCTCGATGCCACGCTCGCGCTGCATCGCCGCCATCTCCGCCGCGACGTCGCCCGGCTCGCGCAGACGATAGCGCTTGCCCGGCAGCGTCTGCTCGTGCCAGGCCGCGATGCAACAAAAGCTGCAGTTTGCGTAGCAGCCGCGGCTGGAAACGATCGGCGCGATGCCGTGATCGAAGCAGCGTGCCGGCTCGCCGCTGCGCACCGGCCACGGCAGCCGCGCGAGATCCGGCACCGCGGGCAGCGCCGCAAACTGCGCCTCGCCGCCCGACGCGCCGTCGCGGCTGACCATTCCCGGAACGTCGTGCCACGGCTGACCGTCGGCGAGCGCGCGGACGAGCGCGACCAGGGTCGCCTCGCTCTCCTGGCGGCAGATCGAATCGAGCGCGGGAAAGTCGCGCAGAAGGTCGGCCGCCGCGAACGTTGCAAAGTGACCGCCGGCCGTGATGTGCCCCGCGTAGCCTTGCTCACGCAGCGCCACCGCCAGCGCCAGGAAGTCGGGCGCGCGCCACTGAAACGCCACGGACAGCCCGACCACCAGCGGCGGCTCGGGCGCATCGAGAATTGCGCTCAGCACCGCCACCGCGTCGGCGTCGCTGTTGAACGCGAGGATGTGGCTCTCGAACCCCGCCTCGGCCAGGCTGGCCGCGAGATAACGCAGGCTCAGGTTCTCTTCCAGCTCGGGTCCGACCAGGGCGATCCAAGGCATAGCCCGGAGCCTTGCATGGAACGGACCAGGCACGCATGACCGATTGGTGCCGGCCCGCGACCGCCGAACGGGGACCTTTCAGAGCCGCCCGCGACAACTCTGTCGCGATCGTCAAGCCGGGCGTTCGGTCTTGCCGTCGGCGTGGCGGGCGAAGCGGTCTTCGTTGCGCGCGTGCACCGGCTCGTGGCTGGGCCACGGCCAGCCGCCGAACTGGGTGCGGCGATAGTCGTCGAACGCCTGCTGGATCTCCTCGCGCGTGTTCATCACGAACGGCCCGTAGCTGACCACCGGCTCGCCGATCGGGCGGCCTTGCAAGAGCAGGATCTCGTTCTCGTCGGGCCCAGCGGCGAGCGGCAGCTCGCGGTCGGCGCGATCGCCGCGGATCTCGACCTCGTGATAGGCGGCGATCTCGCGCCCCGCGACCCGCAGGCCGGTGCCGCGAAAAAAGTACAGCGACCGGTTGCTGCCGGGCGCGGCGCCGGGCAGCGTCCACTCGGCGCCGGGCGCCATCCGTATGGTCCAGATCGCGACGTCGGCGTCGGCCGCCGCAGCCCACGAGTTGGGCGGCGGCTTGGGCGCGCGCGCGTCGCCGAGCTTGCCTGCGACCAGCGCAACCTCGGTGGGACGGCGCTTGCCGTCCTCGAAGCTGCGGCGCGGGATGTCCTTGTTCCAGAACATCGAGAAGTGGGGGTCGACCATCTTGCTGGCGCGCGGGAGGTTCAACCAGATCTGGAACAGCTCGAGCGGGTTGGGCTGGTCCGTCTTCGTCAGCGGGAACATCTCGGCGTGCAGGATGCCGCCGCCCGCGGTCAGCCACTGCACGTCGCCGCCGCCGTAGCGCGCGGTCGCGCCCATCGAATCGGAGTGGTCGAGCAGGCCGCGCCGCACGACGGTCACGGTCTCGAATCCGCGATGCGGGTGCTGCGGAAAACCGGGCACGTGCTCGCCGTGATACATGCGCCAGCCGTCTTTGCCCTCGAAGTCCTGGCCCATGTTGCGGCCGGCGAGCGATGCCGCCGGCCCCTGGCGGTCGTTGCCCGCCGGATAACGATCGTCGTGATGAACGCAGAACAGAAACGGATCGTGCGTCCGCCACGGAAACCCGAGCGGCGCGACCGACGCGATCGCCAGCGCGGCGTCGCTGGGGTTGGCGTTGTCTTTTACGTTCGCCTTGGCGGTCATCTCGATGGTCTCCTTGGCTCGCGGCCGGGTCGAGCACGCGGCGGCGGTCGCGGCCGTCCCGGCGGCGATCAGCTTCAGCGTCTCGCGGCGGCTGGTGCTCTTCATTCGGAACCCTGGGAGGGTTCCGAACCTCCCGCCATGAGCTCCGCCCGGCGGAGCCGGTCTACGCTGGTGCTCTTCATTCGGAACCCTGGGAGGGTTCCGAACCTCCCGCCATGAGCTCCGCCCGGCGGAGCCGGTCTACGCTCACGCGCTTCACGAGCTGGAGTTTGACACACCCCCGAGCGCGCGCACGGCGATCGTCATTCGATAGCGGTGGGTCGCGCCCGGGGCGAGCGTGCGTGTGCCAGGGCGGTTGAGCGCGTTGGGCGCGTCGGTCCACGGCTCGAGGCACACGTACGCGTGGTCGGCCGATCCGGTCCACGCCACCCAGGTCGAGAAGCTCTCGTGGCTGGCGTCGGTTGCGACCCGGGTCGCGATGCCGGCGTCTGCATCCTCGACCTCGAGCGCGCCGGCGGCGGTCTCGGCGAGCACGATCGAGCCCGGCAGCTCGGCGTCGTCGACCCGAAGCTCGCGCGCGGCCACGGGCGTCCGGTCGATCGTGCGCCACCCGTCGGCGGTCCGCAACCGCGTGCCCGCCGGCAACTTCACTCGACTCTGCGCACGGGCGCGCAGATAGGGATGAAACCCGAGCGCGTAGGGAAACGCCTGGTCGCCCGGGTTCGCGAGCTCCGCCGCCAGCGCCAGCGCGCCGTCCTCGATCGCGTAGCGGAGCCGAAGCTCGAACCCAAACGGGAAGCTGGTCTTGATGCCGGTCGTCGGCACCAACACGCCGGTGACGGCGCGCGCATCAGCGGCCTCGACGTGCCAGTACGCATCGCGCGCCCAGCCGTGCTGCTGCATCGGCAACCCGCGACCGCGGTGCAACCAGCGATCGGGCTCGGCCCCGGTCGTCACGCCCACCGACGGGAACAGCACCGGGTTGCCGTATCGGCGATCGAACGGCTCGCGCTCGCCGGTGGGGCCGAAGATCAAGTCGACGGGCTTTCCCCCCGCGACCGCGCGGAAGCCATGCAACTGAAACCCTTGCTCGGGATAGACGAGCGCCTCGCAGCCGTCGCCCTCGATCCGGATCAGTCGTGATGCCACCGCGCTCGGCATGGCCCGCAACCTAACCCCGCACGCGCGGGCGCGCCATCGCGTGCGGTCAGGATCCGGTGGGCGCGACGATCTGGAGACCGTTGACTGGGGCGCGCTTGGTGGAGCCGGAATCGGGGGTCGCGGTGAGCGTGAACGACGCGCCGGTCAAGTTGCGGAACACGACGTAGTTGCCGGCGCCGCCCGCGGGCGCGAGCGTGTACCCGGTGAACGTGGCCGGCACCGGTCCGGTCTGGCTGACCGTGAACGTGGCCGTCCCGATCGCGTACTTGTACGTGCGCGTGCTGGTGCCGGTGCCGACGTCGCCGACCATGTAGACGTAAACGTCGTAACCTCCGGACGTGATCGACGTGGGCAGGCCGCTCACCGTCACCGTCGCCGGCGCCGAGGTCTGCACCGGATCCAAGTAGCCGTTCATCATGCGCGTGTCGCCGGCCGCGTCGGCGAAGCCGACCGTCCACTCGCCCGGGTTGGTGCCCATGCTGAGCGAATTCCACATCAGGCTGGCGGCCGTCGCGGCGCCGCCGGCCAGCACCAGATTGGCGACCGTGCCCATGACGTTGCCGGCGGAGTTCCAGTTCGCGGCGGGCTTGACCCCCGCGATCTCGGTCGCCGCCATCGCGGGCGCGGCGACCAGCGGCGAGCCGCCCGCGCCGCCCATCGCGGGCCGACCGCCGACGAAGTCGATGCTGAGGATGACCTGACCGCCGCCGCCCGTGCCTCCGGCGGCCGCGCCTCCCGCACCACCACGCCCCGCGGCGCCGGTCATGCCCGCGACCCCCGTCGTGCCGGCGGCGCCGGTCGTCCCGGCGGCAGCCGTCGTCCCCGCGGTGCCGGTCGCACCTGCGACGCTCGTCGTACCCGCACCACCGCTCGTTCCCGCCCACCCCGTGGTGCCGCCGCGCCCGCCGACTCCGCTGCCGCTCGTTCCCGCGATGCCGGTCGTGCCCGCGGATCCCGTCGTCCCTCCGTTGCCGCCCGTGGCGCCGGCGACGCCGCTCGTGCCCGCTGCCCCCGGGTTGCCGCCCCGCCCCGCTGAGCCAGTGCCGGTCGTGCCCGCGACGCCCGAGATTCCCGCGACCCCGGGCATGCCCGCGGCACCGCTCGTGCCCGCAACGCCACTCGTGCCCGCGGCGCCGATCGGACCGCTCGCGCCCGCCTGACCAGCCGCGCCGCCGTCTCCCGCCCCGCAGCTATCGCACTCCTCGGCCCCCCCCGAGCACGCGAGCAGCGGCCCCGCGAGCGCGATCAGTAGCAGCCAGCGCCCACCTTTCGGCACATCTCCCGCTCGTGCGGCGGCGGACCGATGCGCGCGCGACATCCGAACCTAGAACGGCGGCTTCGCGTCCCGGCTTGAATGACCGGGCAAGGACGCTCATTTCGGGGGTCTTCGAGCGTAGCCGGCGGAAGTTCGCGTATCCACCCTTCTCCGACATGAACTACCTTCTCAACCATGCTGCTGACCGGCGACGTGCTCGGCGAGATCGGCCTCCGCCTCGTCGTCGCGCTCGGCCTGGGCGGCGTGTTGGGCCTCGAGCGCAGCTATCACGGCCGCCCCGCCGGCTTCCGCACCCACGCGCTGGTGGGCCTCGCGTCGAGCGCGCTGATGATGGTGAGCGTCTACGAGTCGCTGTGGTTCCACCCGTCGGACGCCGACGTGCGTTCCTCCGTCGATCCGACGCGGATGGCTCAGGGGCTCATGACCGGCATCGGGTTCTTGGGCGCCGGCGTGATCATGAAAGAGGGCCTGTCGGTGCGCGGCCTCACCACCGCGGCGTCGATCTGGATCACCGCCGGCATCGGCATCCTCGTCGGCGTCGGCCTGTATCTACCGGGCGCGCTCACGACCGCGCTCGCGCTGGGCGCGCTGGCGGGCTTCCGCTGGATCGAGCGCCGCATCCGCACCGAAGCCTACGCCGCCATCGACGTGAAGTTCGCGGCCGCGAGCGCGCCGGCGCAGACCGAGGTTCTCGCGCTGGTGTCGGGCTTCGGGTTCTCGGTGCGTGACGTGAGCCACCGCTTCGCGCGCGGCGACGGCGATGGCGCCGGAGTCGTGGCGTACGGCATGCGCGCCCACAGCCTCGACCCGACGTCTGTGGCGCGGCTCTCGAGCTCGCTGCGCGCGCGTCCGGACGTCGTCGAGTTCGCGGTCGTCCCCGCCGGCGACTGACGTCCCCTCAATGTTGGCCACGGCGGGCACGACCACCCGGCGCCGCCGGCGCACTGACCGTCACGATCCAAGCGCCGTAGCGCTCACAGCTTGACGTGCGCGGTGTGGCGCTGGTCGTCGTCCGACGACGGACGGGTTCCGGTCACGTACGCCTTAGCCATCTCGAACACGTAACGGATGCCGTGCACCCCCGCCATGTCCCAGTACGCCGCCTCCGTCGGCTCGACCGCGATTAAGCACAGCGACGGGTCGTCTTTGCCTTTCGGGAACCAAACCTTCCACGACTCCGACCACAGCTCTCCGATCAGCGCGCGATCTTCGACCACGCGCGCGGTTCCCGATAGCGACACGAACTTGCGCGCGTCCTGCATGACGATGGCGACATGCGGATCCGCCGACAGCTCCGCCACCTTTGCCGACTCGAGCGCGGTCGAAAAGTAGAGCGCGCCGTTTTCACGTAGATCCGCGATCGACAGCGGCCGCGCCCGCATGCCGCCGTCCGCGGTGCGCGTCACCAACATGGCGGTCGAAAAGTCCCGAATCAGCGTGCGCAGGCGCGCGCGTTTTTCGTGCTCGGTCAGCGTGGTTGACATACGTGAAACGTAGGTCCTACGCCGGCCGTGGAAAGCCAGACCCGTGCTAGTGGCGGCGATCGTGATGATCGCGGCCGCGCCACCCGGACGACGGCGCCGGCGCACCCGGTTGCGGCGGGTTCGGGCTGCGCCCACGCCAACCCGACGGCGGCGGAGCGGGCACCGCGCGCGCGGGCGGTGGCGCGGTCGCGTTGCCGCGCCAGCCCGGCGCCGCAGCCGGCGGTGGCGCGGTGGCGTTGCCCCGCCAGCCGCCCGAATTCGACGGCGCGGCGTAACGCGGCGCCGGCGCGACCCGGCCGCGACCGCGTGCCCAGCCGTTCGGACGGTAATGTGCATAGGTGTGGGGCCTATCGATGCGCAGGATCGCGACCGGAGGCGCCGCGTACACCCAGCCGCCCGTGTAATACGACGAGCGGTACCAGCCGCCGCCGTAGTTCCGCCAGTAGAACCCGTCCGCGTAGAAAATCGGCTCCTCGTAGTCGGCGATCACCTGCACACCCGGGGCGGCGTAAACCAGCTCCGCGCTACCGTAGGGTTCCGTGTACCCCACGTGTGCCGCGCAGCCCACAGTCAGTAACGTCGAACCCAGCAACGCCGCGAGGATGAGTGAGCGCATCGATGCCTCCGGGGAAACATTAAGCATCAACTGGGCCACCCCAAGGGCGCCATGCGTGGAATGACGCGCCGTCGCTCACGCGCGGTTTGGATCAGGCGGCTTTCGTGGCGACCATCGCCTCCAGCGTGGCGCGCTCCAGCGTTTCGTCCACCAGCAGCCGGCGCGCGATCGTCTCCAGCACGTCGCGGCGCGCCTCCAGGATCTTGCGCGCCCGCTCGTGTCCCGACTCGACAATGGCGCGCACCTCCTGGTCGATCGCGCGCGCGGTCTCCTCGCTGAAGTTGCGCGCCTCGGGAAACAGTCCCCCGCCTTCCAGGTGCCCCGCCGTGGCCGGCGGACCGTACGTCAGCGCCCCCAGTCGGTCGGTCATCCCGAACCGCGTCACCATCTGCCGCGCGGTTTCGGTGGCGCGCTCGAGATCGTTCTGCGCGCCGGTCGAGATGTCGTCGCACGCGATCTCCTCCGCGGCCCGCCCGCCCAACATGACGCAGATCCGATCCACGAGCTCACCCCGCGTCATGAGGTAACGCTCCTCCGCCGGCAGCTGCAGCGTGGCTCCCAGCGCGCCGATCGAGCGCGGGATGATGGTGACGCGATGGACGGGATCCGCGTGCGTCACCGACAGCGCCACCAGCGCGTGCCCCGACTCGTGGTAGGCGACGCGCCGGCGCTCGTCGGCGGTCATCACGCGGCCCTGCTTCTTCAGCCCGAGCTGAATGCGGTCGACCGCCTCCTCGAAGTCGCGGGTCTCCACCCGTGACCGGCCGGCGCGCGCCGCGGCCAGCGCCGCTTCGTTGACGACGTTGGCGAGGTCCGCGCCCGCCATCCCCGGCGTCCGCTGCGCGATCACCTTCAAGTTCACGTCGGGGGCGAGCTGAATCTTGCGCGCGTGTACCGCCAGGATCGCCTCGCGACCGCGCACGTCCGGACGATCGACCACCACCTGACGATCGAACCGCCCCGCGCGCAGCAGCGCCTGGTCCAGTACCTCGGGCCGGTTGGTCGCCGCCAGGATGACCACGCCCTTCGACGAGTCGAACCCGTCCATCTCCACCAGCAGCTGGTTCAGCGTCTGCTCGCGCTCCTCGTGGACCGCGAACCCGCCCGCGACCCCGGCGCGCGACCGGCCGATCGCGTCCAGCTCGTCGATGAACACGATGCAGGGCGCTCGCCGCTTGGCCTCCTCGAACAGGTCGCGAACGCGCGCCGCGCCGACGCCGACGAACATCTGCACGAACTCCGAGCCCGACATCGAGAAGAACGGCGCGCCCGCCTCGCCCGCGACCGCGCGCGCGAGCAATGTTTTGCCCGTGCCGGGCGGGCCGACCAGCAGCACGCCGCGCGGCGCGCGCGCGCCGATCGCCTGGTATTTCCCCGGCTCCTTCAGATAGCTGACGATCTCGACCAGCTCGGCCTCCGCTTCCTCTACGCCGGCGACGTCTGCGAACGTGATCCGCTCGCGCTCGTTGAGATCGTAGATCTTCGCGTTGGACTTGCCGACGTTGAGCGGCCCCACGCCCTTGCCCATCCGGCGCATGGCGAACGACCACAGCCCAAACATGACGATGAACGGCAGCAGCCAACCGAGCAGCACCGTGTTCACCCACGACTTCTGCTCGATCTTTCCCGAGATGACCACGCCCTCCGCGCGCATCTTGTCGACCAGCGGCGCGAGGTCGACGCCGGGCAGGCGGGTAGCCGCGACCAGCTGCTCGCGCTCGGGCTTGGCGTCCGCGGACTTGCCGTCGGCCGGTTTGCTTTCGCCGTCGGGTTTGAGCTGCGCGACGATCTCGTCGGACTCGACGCTCGCCTCCTTGACCCGCCCGGTTTCGACCAGCGACCCGAGCTCGCTGTACGGGATCCGCTTGGGTTGACGCTGCTGGGTGAGGACGGCGTTAATCGCCCACAGAATCGCGAACCCGAGCAAGAGGTACCAGGTCGAGAACTTGAACTGCCGCTTCCGGAGGTTCTCCATGTCGACGACAATATGGGAGCGACGGCGTCCGTGGGCCATGTGCCCGACCTTCCATGAATTCTCGGCGGGCACCCTTGCACGCGCCGCTCGCGGTGGCCCACGCGACAATCTGTCAGCTATCGAGCGCGCGCCGTCGACGCTCGGGCGCGCCGGGTGTGCGACACCGCTGTCGTCGGTGTGTCATTCCCGCGCCAGAACCGGCAAACGAGGGCCTGGCGCGCCCGCACGTCCCGGCGCTTTCCGTGGCACGCAGGTTGCGTTGTCCAATCGACATGAGCGACGACGGCGCCGATTCGCAACCCGCCACGGTGACAGCCATCACTCTCGGCGTCGCGCGCGGCGCCGCGATGCGCGTTACGGCGCTCGTCCGCTGCCTCCCCATCGTGCGCCTCGTCCGCGTGGCCGAGATCCTCGCCGCTCGTATCCAGCTCGGCCTTGGCGGCGTCGCCGTGATGGTCCTCGCGCAACTCGTCGGCGATTTGATTCCCGCGCGCCGGCGGTAGCGGCCCCCCGCCCGCTACGCCTGCCCCGCCGCTCCCGGCAACAGCGACTCGATCAGCGTGCGCAGATCGTCGGCGTGTTCCTCCTCGACGGCGAGGATGCCCTCCAGCATCCGCCGCGTCGTCGGATCGTCGTCCCCGAGGTACCGGATCATGTCGCCGTACGAATCGATCGCCACCCGCTCGGCGACGAGATCCTCCTTGATCATGTCCAGCAGCGTCTCGCCCTCGACATATTCAGCGTGGCTGCGCATCGCCAGCCCCTCGGGGCTGAAGTTGGGCGCGCCCCCCAGCTGGACGATGCGCGCCGCGATCTGATCCGCGTGCCCCTGCTCCTCGTTCGCGTGCTGGAGGAACTCGTCCGCCACCGCCTGCGCATGGATGCCGCTCGCCATGAAGTAGTGGCGCCGGTAGCGCAGCACGCACACGAGCTCGGTCGCGAGCGCCTCGTTCAACAACTTGTTGACGGTCTCTCGGTCCGCCCGGTACCCCTCCGTCACCGGCCCCTGCTCGATGTGCTGCCGCGCCCGCCGACGAAGCTCCTGAACGTCGGTCAAGAACGACTTCCGGTCGATCATCGGTTCCGGCCTGCTCTGGTTCGTGGTTTTGTTCATGGCCGAAAACCTAAGATCGCCGCGTCGCAATGCCACTCGAGCTCCGGATGTCGTCGCATGGTCGACGGCGTTCGTCGTAACCGCGCACACGAGCAGACCCTGGCGCGCACCAGGCGAAGACCTAGCATTGCAATGTGAATCGGCCGCGAGGCGTTTCTTCGCTAACCCTTCTTACGGCGCTCATGTTCTCGGCGGCGTTGGCCGCGCTCGTGGGCTGCGGCAAGCTGCGCCAGGATCCGATGGTGGTGGACGGCGGTGGGAAGGACATTCCGGGATGGGCCGGGGATGGTGGCGTAGCGTGCCGCGACACGGGCGCGAGCCAGCTGCCGCTGGGAGCGCCGTGCGGGTGCGCGGGCGATTGCGCCAGCGGGCAGTGCGTGGATGGCGTGTGCTGCGCGAGCGCGTGCGGCGAGACCTGCAAACGCTGCAACGTGACCGGATCGGAGGGCACGTGTGCGTTCGTGGGCAAGGGCGATCTGCCGCGCGCCGCGGCGCAATGTCCGGCCTCCGACGCCGCCGAGTGCGGGCTCGACGGGACCTGCGACGGCGCGGGTGGGTGCGCGAATTACCCGCCCGGTGTGATGTGCGGGCTCGGCGTGTGCGCGCCCGCGGCGGTGACCGGCACGCATGTGTGCGACGGCGAGGGGCGCTGCCGTCCCGGGCCGGACACGATCTGCGCGCCGTTCGGATGCGACGCGAACACCTCGGCGTGCACGACGACGTGCACCGGTCCCGCGGACTGCGCTACGGGCGTGTCGTGCGTCGCGGGCAGTTGCGGGCCGAAGCCGAACGGCGCCGTGTGCGATGGCAACGGCGCGTGCGCGTCGGGGTTCTGCGTCGACGGCATGTGTTGCAACGCGCCCTGCAAGGGGGCGTGCGTGACGTGCAATCAGCCCGGACGGCTCGGGACCTGCTCGCCGATCGAACAAGGCCGCCCCGACCCGCGTGGGATGTGCGCCGACGACGGCAAGCCGAGCTGCGGCCACACCGGGCTGTGCGACGGAATCGGCGGCTGCGCGCTGTACCCGCCCGAGACCCTGTGCGCGCTGCCCAGCTGCTCGGGTGATCGCCTCGACACGGCTCGCACGTGCGACGGGCTCGGGAACTGCCGGCCGGCCGGCGTGCGGGACTGCGCTCCTTACCGCTGCGTCGACGGCGCGTGTATCAACCACTGCACCAGCGACGCCGAATGCGTCGCGCCCCGCACGTGCCAGAGCGGCAGCTGCGGCACCAAGAGCAACGGCCAGGTGTGCACGGCCGCCGGCGACTGCACGAGCGGCTTCTGCGTCGACGGCGTGTGCTGCGACAGCGCGTGCACGGGATCGTGCAGGACCTGCGCGCTGTCGTCAGCGATGGGCCGCTGCTCGGTGGTGCCCGCGGGCGCCAGCGATCCACGCGCTGCCTGTGCCACCCAGGCTGCGTCCAGCTGCGGCACCGACGGAAAATGCGACGGCGCCGGGTCGTGCCGGAGGTACGCGTCCGGAACCTTGTGCGCCGCGGAGAAGTGCGCGAACGCGATGTACACGCCCGCGTCGACCTGCGACGCGACCGGCAAATGTGTCGCCCCGCCGGCGCTCACCTGCATGCCGTTCGCGTGTAACGGCAGTCAGTGCTTCGGGCAGTGCGCGACCGACGCGAATTGCACCCCCGGCAACGTCTGCAGCGGTGGCTCGTGTGGCAAGAAGCCGATCGGCGCGACGTGCTCGGCGGCGGGCGAGTGCGCCAGCAACGTGTGCGCGCAGGGCGTCTGCTGCGCGACGGCGTGCGCGGGCGCGTGCAAGTCGTGCGCGCTCCCCGGCACCCTGGGCCAGTGCTCGAACGTCGCAACCGGCGCGCCCGACCCGGGCGGAATGTGCGCGGATCAGGGCGCGTCGAGCTGCGGCAGCAACGGCCGCTGCGAGGCCGGCGCTTGTCAGCGTTATCCGCTGGGCACGATGTGCAAGTCCGCGACCTGCCCGGCGAACACCGCGACCTTCACCCCCGCGGCCGCGTGCGACGGCGCGGGCCGTTGTGTGGCGGCCGCGGCGACCTCCTGCTACCCGTTCGCGTGCGGCGCCAACGCGTGCCGGGCGACGTGCGCCAGCAGCGCAGACTGCACCCCGCCCGCCACGTGCAACGCGGGCTCGTGCGGGCTCAAGCCCGCGGGCGCGGCGTGCGCCGCGGGCGCCGAGTGCACGAGCAGCGTGTGCGCGCAGGGCGTCTGTTGCACGACCGCGTGCGGGGGCAGCTGCCAGTCGTGCGCCGTCGCCGGCAAGCTGGGAACCTGTTCAGCGGTGCCGGCGGGCGGCGCCGATCCCACCGGCGCCTGCAAGGACATGGGCGCCACGAGCTGCAAGACCACCGGCGTGTGCAACGGCGGCGGTGGGTGCGCGATGTACGGGGCGGGCACGATGTGCGCGGCGGCGAGCTGCCCGGCGGGCGGCACCACCGTGACGCTGGCGCGCACGTGCGACGGCAGCGGGACCTGCCGCCCCGCGACCACGCAGTCGTGTGGCGTGTACACCTGCAGCGGCACGACTTGCCGGACGGCTTGCGGCGTCGACGCCGACTGCGCCGCCGGCCACGTGTGCAACGCGGGCTCGTGCGGCCTCAAGCCCCTCGGCCAGGCCTGCGCGGCCGGGACCGAGTGCGAGGGCGGCTTCTGCGTCGATGGCGTTTGCTGCACGACCGGGAGCTGCGGGACCTGCCTGGCCTGCAATGTCGCGGGCGCCGCCGGCACCTGCACCCCGGTCGCCGCCGGCACGACCGAGCCGCACGCGCGCTGCACGCCGACCCCGCCGTGCGGCAACGACGGCAAGTGCAACGGCCTCGGCGCCTGCAGCGTGGGCGCGGCGTCGGTCGCGTGCGGGTCGGCGTCCTGTACTGGCTCGACCTATACGCCGGTCTCGCACTGCACGGGCACCGGCACTTGCGCGGCCGTCACGCCGGCCAGCTGCTCGCCTTATGTGTGCGGCAACGGCGCGTGCCTCACCACCTGCAGCGCCGGCCAGTGCGCCACAGGCTTCACGTGCGTCTCGGGGGTGTGCACCATGACCAAGCCCAACGGCAGCGCGTGCGGCGGCGCCGGCGAGTGCGCGAGCGGCTTCTGCGCCAACGGCTTCTGCTGCGCGGCCGCGAGCTGCGGCGCCTGCCGCTCGTGCGGCGTCGCGGGGATGGAAGGCACCTGCGCCCCACTGCCCGCCGGCTCGGTGGATGAAGCGAACGGCTGCCCGGCGACGACGTGCGGAATGATGACCATGCTGACCACCGCGATGTGCGACGGCGCCGGCACCTGCCAGAAGACGACCGTCGACTGCACCCCGTACAAGTGCAAGCCCGACGTGCCGGCCTGCCCGACCAGCTGCATGGCCACCACCGACTGCGGCAAAGACTTCATGTGCACGCTACCCGACGTCGGCGTCGGCGTCTGCCTGCCGAAGCTCTGAAGCGCCAGCCGCTCTCCGAGAGCTTGTCTCACAAATAGCCGCAGACTCGCGCTTCGCGCGAGAGCGGCTAGTCGATGATGATGTTGGTGATGCAGGACAACGTCGTCTCGACGTGGAACGTCGATTGGCAGCAGTGACGCTCGGCGTGGAAAACGTCCATCGCGTACGTCTTGCCGATCTCGAGGCCGAGCTCGCCGGCGCGCGCGTCCATGTCGACGGTTCCGGTGAGCGCGCTGTGAACGCCGCCGAGATCCACGGCCAGATGCCCGTTCACGAACAGGAATAGATCGTCGTCGCCGCGAAAACTGAAGACCTCGCCACCGTTGTAGGGGAAGCCCAGGTGGATCTCGGTCGTGAAGTCCTGGTTGTGATCGAGGTATTGGTTGCCCCAGCCCTCGTCGTTGCCGAGCGGATAGAACGCGTCGCTGTCGTACAGCCAGACGCCGGCCCGCGCGGGATCGGCGGTGAGCGGGATGGTCTTCTCGAAGGTCAGGTTGACGCCCGCGACGTCGCGGAACCACTGGTCGAAGTTCTCCTTCGACGTGGTCGTGGCTTGCGTCCCGCCCGCGTAGACCGGCTTGAGATCCCCACCCAAGACCGTCGCCACGATTCCCGGGTCGGCGGCGACCTTGTTCTCGAAGTCCGGATGAATGGGTTGGCCGTCCTTCTCGCCGCTGCGGAAGTCGCGGACGATCGCGCGCAGCTCGTGCTGGCAGGTTCCGGCGTCGCCGGGCGGCGGTCGCGGGGGTGTGTCGCTGCCGCCGTCGTAAAACGTCGGCGGGGGGATGCCGCCGGGCGCGCCCGCCCCACCCCCGCCGCAGCCCGCGCCACCGGCACCGGCGCCCGCGTCGGACGCGGCATGAGGCGAGATCTCGGCGCACGCGAGGCCGAAGAGCAGCAAACCGACCGCCGATCTAGACCACATCGCGGTGCTTGAACGCCTTCTTGCCGGGGCCGTAGCTCGCCGTCTCCTGGCCGTGGCCGCGCAGCAACCAGCGATACGTGAGCAGGCCTTCGACCCCTACCGGACCCCGGGCGTGGAGCTTGTCGGTGCTGATGCCGACCTCGGCGCCGAGGCCATAGCGGTAGCCGTCGGCGAAGCGCGTGCTCGCGTTGTGGAAAACACCCGCCGCGTCGACCTCGGCCAGGAACTTCTCGGCCGCCGCCGCGTCGCCGGTGACGATCGCCTCGGTGTGCTTCGAGCCGTGGCGCGCGATGTGCGCGAGCGCGTCGTCGATGCCCGCGACCTGTTTGACCGCGATGATGTTGGCGCCGAACTCGAACCCGAAGTCCGCGTCGGTCGCATCCGTGGCCCAAGGAATCCGCTGCTTGCTCGCGGCGTCGGCGCGAACCTCGACGCCCGCCGCCTGCAGCGCCGCCGCGCAGGCGTCGAGCGCGGCGCCCGCGGCCGCGTCCCACAGCAGCGTCTCGGTCGCGTTGCAGGCCGCCGGATACGTCGTCTTGCCGTCGACCGCCAGCTTCGCCGCCATCGCCGGGTCGGCGCCTTTGTCGACGTACAGGTGGCAGACGCCCGCGGCGTGGCCCATCACCGGGATGTCGGAGTTGTCCATGATGTGGCGGACGAACTCCGACGAGCCGCGCGCGACGATGACCTCGACCACGCCGTGCAGCCCCAGCACCGCGGTGACGTCCTCGCGGCCTTCGAGCAGCACCGCCGCGCGCGCGTCGATGCCCGCGCCCTCGAGCACGCGGTGAATGACCTTGGCGAGCACGCGGTTGGTGCCGAGTGCCTCGCGCCCGCCCTTCAGCAAGACCGCGTTGCCGCTCTTCCAAGCGAGCCCCACGATCTGCACCAGCGCGTCGGGCCGCGACTCGAACACCACGCCCAGCAATCCCAGCGGCGCGCTCACGCGCTCGAGCAGGAGGCCATCGTCGAGCTCGCGCTTCAGCGTCACCCGGCCCAGCAGGTCAGGCATCGCGGCGAGCTGCTCGAGACCGTCACACACGCCGTCGAGCTTGCCGGCGTCGAGCCCGAGCCGCTTGACGAGCGGCGTCGCCACGCCTTCGGCCTTGGCGCGCTCCATGTCCGCCGCGTTGGCGGCGGCGATCTCGGCGCGTACGCCCGGCTCGCGCAGCGCCGTCGCCAGCGCGCGCAGCAGCTTGGAGCGGCCCTCGGCGCCCAGCTTGACCAGCTTGCCGCCCGCGGCCTTGGCCGCGAGCGCGGTCGCGCGCATCGCTTTCACTTGCTTCCGGTTCGCGTTGTCGTCGTCGTTGTCGCTGGTTCGGTTCATCAGACGGCTCCCATCACCAGGTTGTCGCGCGTGATAAGCGCGTCGTAGCCGCGCCAGCCCAGCACCGCATCGATGTCGTCGCTGTGCCGGCCCGCGAGCTTGCGGCACGCGTCGGCCGGATAGTTGGCCAGGCCGCGGCCGTGAACCCGCCCGCTGCCGTCGCGGATCTCGACCACGTCGCCTTTGTCGAAGCTGCCCTCGACGCCGGTGACGCCGATCGGCAGGAGCGACGCCTTTTCGTCCTGCAGCGCCCGCAGCGCGCCGTCGTTGACGACCAGCGCGCCGCGCTGGCGGGCGCCCACCGCGATGTGGCGGATGCGCGCCGGGCGGCGCGACGCGATGGTGATCAGCGTGCCCACGTCGTCGCCCGCGAGCGCGCGCTCGATGATCCGGCTCTCGCCGCCGCCCGCAATCAGCACGACCGTGCCTTCGACCGACGCCAGCCGCGCCGCCGCCAACTTGCTCGCCATGCCGCCGGTGCCGCCCTCCGAGCCGCCGTCGGCGCGCGCCAGCGCCGCGTCGTCGACCCCGGCGAGCTCGGGGATGCGGGTCGCGTTCGGTTCCCGGCGGGGGTTGGCGGTGTAGAGCCCGCCCACGTTGGTGAGGAGCACCAGCAGATCCGCGTCGAGGCTGACAGCGACCTTGGCCGAAAGCCCGTCGTTGTCACCGAAGCCGGTCGCCGCGCCCACGCCCGAGGCGTCGCCCTGCCCGCGCCGGTAGTCGACCAGCTCCGCCACCGACACGCTGTCGTTTTCGTTCAGCACCGGCACGACGCCCAGCTCGAGCAGCCGCATCAACGTCGTCCGGAGACACAGCGCGCGATCGCGATCGACCAGATCCTCCTGGGTGAGCAACACCTGCGCCGCGGTGACGCCGAACTGCGCGAACGCCTGCGTGTAGAGCCCGATGAGGTGCCCCTGCCCGACCGCCGCGCACGCTTGCCGCAGGCCGAGCGAGCGCGGCCGATCTTTCATCCCCAACACGCGCATCCCCATCCCGACCGCGCCCGACGACACCAGCACCACCTCGCGCCCCGCCTGCCGCAGCCGCGCCAGGCTCTCGACGATCTCCATGATCCGCCCGAGCGCCAACTCGACTCCGTCGTGGGTGACGACGTGGGTGCCCAGCTTGACCACGATGCGGTGCGCATCGGCCAGATGGCGGCGGGATTCCGAGGCGGACATGGCGCGCAAATCTACCGTCCGCGCCCCCTGAACACCACCGGGTGATCGCTGACGTGATCTGTCGAGGACCTGACATTTTATCGCCGCGTTCAGCCTTTCTTCCGGTCTCCGGGGTGCGGCACGTCACTTGCCTGAGAGCATGGCATGACCCGCGCCCTCGTCGTCTTGTCTCTCGCCGCGTCGGTTCTGTCGGCGTGCTCCTATCAGCTGTTCGCGCCCCCGGCCCGCATGGTGACTCTCGAGTCGGCGCGCACCGCGGCGCCCGGCGAGACGATCGTGGGCGCGCGCGCCGCCGGCTACTCGGCGGTCTTCGATCCCGCCGTCGGGGTGGTGAGCGGGGGCGTCAAACGCGGCGTCGCCGAACAGGTCGAGGTGAGCGCGGACGCGACCTGGGGGCACCTGGTCTACGACGGCCTCCCAGATATCGACCGCAACATCTACGCGGCGCGCGTCGGGGGCAAGGTCTC